>Ga0187884_10000098_pt1 | contig 88909 bp, 82 predicted proteins | sample June2016WEW_20_4_FD_132983 | JGI IMG/M metagenome (GOLD analysis project Ga0187884, IMG submission 132983) | Peatland microbial communities from SPRUCE experiment site at the Marcell Experimental Forest, Minnesota, USA - June2016WEW_20_40 | ecosystem: Environmental > Terrestrial > Soil >...
GCTTGCGCCGTGGGCTATTGTCTTTCGCCCTTCGGGCTGGCGCCGCCGCCTTGCGTACCTATACGCTCAGATACCAGCGGATTTCCTCGGAATCGAAGACGCCACCATTTTCATGTCGCGCGCTCCCATACCGCCCTCCGTCCCGCGACGGCCCCTTTCGGAGGATACTGGAGCGTATGCGTCCATTCATTTGCGTGCTTCTGCTTTCTGCGTCGATAGCCGGCGCCCAGACGGGACCTCTCCTGTTCCGTAAACCGGCGTTGAGCAGGACCGAAATCGTGTTCACCTACGCGGGCGATTTGTGGAGCGTGCCGCGCGAAGGCGGCGAAGCCAAGCGGCTCACCGCGAGCCCGGGCGTGGAGACGTCGGCGGTCTTCTCACCGGATGGATCGACGATCGCGTTCACCGGCGAGTATGACGGCAACGTGGATGTCTTCGTCATGCCGGCGGAGGGCGGCGTGCCGCGGCGGCTGACTTACCATCCGGGAGCCGACGTGACCGTGGGTTGGACGCCCGATGGCAAGCGCGTCCTGTTCCGCTCGCACCGCGCGGTTCCTAACGACGGCAACCGGCTGTACACGATTGGCGTGGAAGGCGGCGGGCTGCCGGACGAGTTGCCGCTGCCGATCGCCGAAGAGGGATCCTACTCGGCCGATGGCTCGCACCTGGCCTACGTGCCGCTGTTCCAGTGGCAGGAGGCGTGGAAGCGGTACCGCGGCGGGCAGACGCGCAAGATCTGGATCGCCAACCTGGCGGATTCGAGCGTGGTCCCCATTCCCCGCGACAATTCCAACGACTTCAACCCGATGTGGGTGGGCGACCGCATCTATTTCCTTTCCGACCGCGAAGGGCCGGTGACGCTGTTCTATTACGACAACAATTCGAAGAAAGTGACGCGCGCCATCGAGAATCACGCGCTGGATTTCAAGTCGGCGTCGGCGGGCCCGGGCGCGATCGTGTACGAACAGTTCGGCTCGCTGCACCTGTATGACCTGAAGAGCGGGAAGACCAAGGAGGTGACGGTCACCCTGGCCGGCGATCTGCCGGAGCTGCGGACGCACTACGTCAACGTCGGCAAGCGAATCTCCGATGCCGATATCTCGCCCAACGGAGCGCGCGCGGTGTTCGAAGCGCGGGGCGAGATCATCACCGTTCCGGCGGAAAAGGGCGACCCGCGCAATCTGACCGAGAGCCCGGCGGTGATGGAGCGCGAGCCGTGCTGGTCGCCCGACGGCCAGAGTATCGCGTACTTTTCCGACGAATCGGGCGAATACGCACTGCATGTCCACAGCCAGGAAGTCTCCGGCGAGGTAAAGAAGATCCCGCTGGGCGGCAAGGCGTTTTATTCCAAGCCGAGGTGGTCGCCGGACAGCAAGAAGATCGCATACCTGGACAATCACAGCCACCTCTTTTATGTCGACCTGGAGCAGCAGAAACCGGTGCTGGTAGACACCGACTATTACGCCAACGGCGATGGTCTTGCCGCCGCGTGGTCGCCCGACAGCAAATGGCTGGCGTACTCGAAAACGCTGCCGAGCCACATGCAGGCGATTCATCTGTATTCGCTGGCGGACGGTAAAACGACGCAGGTAACCGACGGCATGAGCGACGCTGAAAGTCCGGCCTTCGACAAGAACGGCAAGTATCTCTATTTCACCGCCAGCACCAATTCGGGCGCGGCGATGGAGCCCGACATTGAGAGCTTCTCGCGGCCGGTGGCGGCCAGCGTGTACGTGGTGGTGCTGTCCAAGACCGAAGCTTCGCCGCTCGAGCCGCAGAGCGACGAGGAAAAGAAGCCCGACCTCAAGAAGGACGAGCCCAAGAAGGATGAAGCCAAGAAGGACGACGTCAAGAAGGACGAGCCCAAGAAGGACGAAGCCAAGAAGGATGAGGCCAGTAAGGGCGACGCCAAGAAGGACGATAAAGAAAAAGACAAGAGCGCGGAAAAGGTAGAAGTGAAGGTGGATCTGGAAAACATCGGCCAGCGCATTCTGCCGCTGCCGATGCCCGCGCGACGCTACGTTGGACTTGCCACAGGCAAGGATGGCGTGGTCTATGCTGCCGAAGGACCGGTGCCGGGAACGCCGGGGCCATGGGCCATGACCATCCATCGTTTCGATCTCGACAAGCGCAAGACGGACACCGTGCTGAGCGGCGTCAGGAGTTTTGCAGTATCGTTCACCGGCGAGAAGCTGCTCTACCGGCAGGGCGACAAGTGGACCATCGCCGATGCGCCGGCGCCGCCCGCGGACGCTCCCGACGCGCCGCCCGCCAAACCGGGGAACGAGAAGGCGTTGAAAACCGCGGACCTGGAAGTGAAGGTGGACCCGGCCGCGGAATGGAAACAGATGTTCCATGAGGCGTGGCGAATCGAGCGCGATTTCTTTTACGATCCTCACTATCACGGTCTGGACCTCGCCGCCGCTGAACAGCGTTACGGCGCGTACTTGAGCGGTGTGGCTTCGCGCGACGATCTCAACTACCTGTTCACCGAAATGCTGGGCAACATAACGGTGGGGCACATGTTTCTGGGCGGCGGCGACCGGCCGGAGGTGAAGCGCATTCCCACCGGGCTGCTGGGCGCCGACTACAAAATCGAGAACGGGCGGTACCGGTTCGCCCGCGTCTACAACGGCGAGAACTGGAATCCCGATACCAAGGCTCCGCTGACGCAGCCGGGCGTCAACGTCGCGGCCGGGGATTACCTGCTGGCGGTGAACGGGCGGGACCTGCGCGCCACCGACAATATCTACAGCTTCTTCGAGGAGACGGCGGACAAGACGGTGCTGCTGCGGGTGAGCGCCGACCCCGGAGGGGCCAACGCGCGCGAGGTGAAAGTTGTGCCAGTGGCCGACGAATCGCGGCTGCGTCACCTGGCGTGGATTGAAGACAACCGTCGCCAAGTGGACCAGGCCACCAATAACCGCGTGGCTTATGTGTACATGCCCGACACCTCAGTGGGCGGTTACACCAGTTTCATGCGGTACTTCTTCGCACAGGTGGGCAAGCAGGCGGTAATCATCGACGAGCGGTTCAATCACGGCGGGGCACTAGCGACCGATGTGATCGAGTACCTCCAGCGCAAGCCGATGAGCGTGGTGACCACGCGGGACGGGGCGGATTTTACGCAGCCGCAGGGCGCGATCTTCGGACCGAAGGTGATGATCATCAACGAATTCGCCGGCTCCGGCGGCGATGCCATGCCGTGGTACTTCCATCGCGCCGGCGTGGGCAAGCTGGTCGGCGAGCGCACCTGGGGCGGCCTGGTCGGACTAAGCGGCTACCCCGCGCTGATGGATGGCGGCGTGGTGTTCGCTCCCGACTTTGCGGTCTGGAATCCGAATGGGACTTTCGACGTGGAGAACCACGGCATCGCCCCCGACATCGAGGTGCCCTTCGACCCGGCGGCGGTGCGGCAGGGCCACGATCCGCAGCTCGACAAAGCCATCGAGGTGGTGATCGAGGAGCTGGCTGCCAACCCGCCGCAGCAGTTCAAGCGGCCGCCGTACCCGGACTACCAGAAAAAACCGTACCCAGACTCCCAGAAGAAATAGGTGTTCGGACGTATTTCCCGGTCCGGTGGCTGGGGACCATGTAGCCGGCCCCCGGTGCTACCCCGCCCGCGCTTTGCGCAGCGCGCGCTCAAAGCCGGGGAGTGAACGGTCGATCTCGGGCATGGAGATGGTCAGCGAGAGCCGCATGTAGCCGCTGCGGCCGAAGCCGGAGCCGGGCACGGCGAGGATCCCTTCTTCCTGCAATATGCCGATGAAGGCGATGTCGTCGATGGGCGTCCTGGGGAAAACGTAAAACGAGCCCTCGGGGCGCGGCGCATCGTAACCCATCGCCTGGAGTGCGCCGCACAGCCGGTCGCGCTTGGCCTGGTAAAGGCCGACATCCACCGTTGCGTCAGGCTCCAGGCCCACCACGTGCTGCCAGATGGCCGGCGCGTTGATGTAGCCAAGAATGCGGTGGGCGAAGGTGCAGGCGTTGGCGAGAGCCGCGGCTTCGTCCAGGCGCGGCGAAATCGCCAGGTAGCCGATTCGCTCGCCTGCGATCGCCATCGCCTTCGACCAGCTCCAGGCCAGCACGGCGCGGTCGATCAGCGCTAGCGTGTTGGGCGGAGTAGCGCCATCGTAAACGATCGGACGATATGGCTCGTCGCTAATCGCCAGCAGCGGCTCACGGACAATCGTATTCAGTTCGCGCAAGACAGCGGCGGGGTAGAGTCTTCCGGTCGGATTGTTGGGCGAATTCAGGATCAGCGCCTTGGTACGCGGCGTAACGGCGGCGGCGATGCGGTCCGGATCGGGCAGGAACCCGGCGGTGGTCTCCACCGGAACCACCCGTCCGCCGTGGTTCTCGATATAAAAACGATACTCGGGGAAATAGGGACTGAGAACGATGACTTCGTCGCCGGGGTCGAGAATCGACTTGAGCACGGTGTTGATGGCGCCGGCCGCGCCGCTGGTCATGATGAGATGTTCCGCGGCGAACGGGAGGCCGGTGGACGCGGCCAGGCCGCGCGCCAACTGCGACCGGACTTCCGGGTAGCCGGCGTTGGGCATGTAGCCGTGGGTATGTGGGCGGTTTTCTTCCACCACGCGGCGCAGCGCGCGGATCACCGCTGCGGGCGGTTCTACTTCGGGGTTGCCCAGGCTGAAATCGAAGACGTTTTCAGCGCCGCGCTCGCGGCGAAGCTGGATGCCGATTTCGAACATGCGGCGAATCCAACTGGCTCGCTCGAGTTGCCCGGCGATGGCGTGCGAGATCGGCATTTCGCAAATCCGCTAACCTACCCCTTGTGTCGCCCGTAGGGGCCGGGCATGCCCGGCCCGTCTGCCGCCGGTAGCACGAGACCGATTCATGCAAACTGCTGGCTACTGCTCGCCTTGTCCCTGCTGGCGCCTGATATGCTCCGCAATTTCGCGGTTGCGGCGGGCGTCATCGGCCTCCAGGTGGATCACGGTCTGCGGGCGCATCGCCTCCAGCAGCGCGTCTGCATTCAGCTCATCGGCGACCACCACGTAGTCTACCACCCGTAACGCGGCCACCATGCGGGCGCGCGCGCAAATGCCGAACACCTCACTGGCGAAAGGCAGCACCAGCGCCAGCAGCGCATGGCCACCGCTTCGGTCGCGAATTGCTGCAAGCTCGCGCGCGTGCTCGGCGCGCAGCACGTCGAAGTAACCGGTGACCACGGTCAAAGGGCCGGCCAGTGCGCGCGCGGCTTCGGGAGTCAGGATTTTGCTTCGGGTGTCCATGTCTCGGCGATAATGTTGATGAGTTCCAGCGAAACTGCGGTCACGCGCTCCGGCGTGACGCGGGTCATGCAGCGGTGATCGATGGGGCAATTGCGCAGCAGGCACGGGCTGCATTCGGCGTGCTCGCGCACCACGCGCGCCAGCGGGCCCGTGGGGCCGGTGGTGGCATCGTCGGTCGCGCCGAAAATGGCCACCGTCGGCACGCCCAGCGCGGAAGCCACGTGCATGGCGCCTGAATCATTCGTGAGATACAGGCGGCAGGCGGCCGCCAGGTCGATGAATTCGCGTAATGTTGTCGCCCCAGCCAGATTGCGGGCGTCCACGCCTCTACCGCGAACTCCCGCGGTGACCACTTCGCACAGTTCGCGCTCGGCAGCCGAGCCAAACACCAGCACGACGGCGCCCAGCGCTGCGGCTGTCACGCCGGCCGCTTCGGCGAACCGTTCCGGCAGCCAGCGCTTGGCATCGCCGTAAGCGGCGCCGGGGCTGACGCCAATCGCCGGGCCGTCCACGCCGAGCTCGCGCAATCGGGCGCCGCCGGCCTCGCGCGCAGCCGGAATGCCCTCCAGGCGGATGGCGGACGATTCCGGGAAATGCTCGATCAGCCCCGCCCGCCGCAGCAGTTCCAAATAGTAAAAGCGCTCGTGGCGCGGGATGTCGCCCGCTTCCGGTCGCCGAACGGCGCGCGTCAGCAGCCATCCGCGTCCGTCGCGCGCATAGCCGATGCGCTCCGGTATGCGCGCCAGCCAGGCAGTCAGCGCCGCGTCGAATGAGTTCGGCAACAGAAACGCAGCGTCGAAACGCTCCTCGCGCAGGCTGGCGGCGAAAGCGCGGCGCTCGCCAAGCGACTTGGGCGGCGGGCAAGGAATCACCCGGTCGATGGACGATTCGCGGGCGTACAACTCGGCCAGCCAGGGCTGCGCCACCAGCGCAATTTCGGCGCGCGGGCAAACCTGGCGAATGGCGCGAATCGCCGGTAGCGACATCACCGCGTCGCCCAGCCAGTTGGTGGCACGGATCGAAATGCGTTCGAGCGCGGCGGGATTGAAGGCCACTCTCGTTCAGCATAACAACCGCCGGAGAGGCGCGAGCGGTGGCCGCATGTTCGCTGCTGGAGACGAACCCGTCGAGAGTTGCCGCCGGTTAGTACCCCGCGTTAGCACCCCGTTGACGTGGTGCTGTATTCGGAATATGATTCAGGCGTCGGGTCTTACCGGGCCCGAACAACTCGAAACGAGGTTTGCCATGTTAGCAACCGCGGTGGCAGAGAAAAATGCATACGAAGTCGCACTGGAGAATTTCGACCTGGCGGCGGATGCGCTGGGGCTCGACGACAGTGTTAGGGCAATGATCAAGTATCCGGAACGCGTCCTGACGGTGAGCGTTCCGGTGCGCATGGATACCGGGCACATTGTCCGTTTCGAAGGGTTCCGGGTGCAGCACAACACCTCGCGCGGCCCTGCCAAGGGCGGCATTCGTTACCACCCCAACGTGACGGTGGACGAAGTGAAGGCGCTGGCCACGTGGATGACGTGGAAGTGCGCGGTAGTCAATATTCCGTTCGGCGGCGGCAAGGGCGGCGTGACATGCAACCCGAAGGTCCTGTCGATGAGCGAACTGGAGCGACTGACGCGGCGATATGCGAGCGCCATTATGCCGCTGATCGGGCCGGAAAAGGACATTCCGGCGCCGGACGTCTACACCACGCCGCAGATCATGGAGTGGATCATGGACACCTACAGCATGAACATGGGATACCCGGTTCATGGCGTGGTGACGGGCAAGCCGATCAGCCTCGGCGGATCGCTGGGGCGCAATGAAGCCACCGGACGCGGCGTGTACTACACCGTGCTCGCGAGCTGCGAGCAACTGGGCATTCCGGTGAAGGGCGCGCGCGTGGTGGTGCAAGGATTCGGCAATGCGGGCTCCGTTGCAGCCCACCTGCTCGACAGCGAACAAGCCGTGGTGGTCGCCGCCAGCGATTCGACAGTCGCCATGTACAGCCGCAACGGGCTGGACATTCCTAAGCTCATCATGCACAAGGAGCGGACCGGTTCGCTGCGCGGATTTCCGAACGCGGAAGAAATCACGCCCGAGGAACTGCTGGCCATGGACTGCGATGTCCTCATTCCAGCAGCCCTGGAGAACGCCATCACTGGGGCGAACGCGCATAAGGTTCGCACGCGCATCATCGCCGAAGCGGCCAACGGGCCGGTGACGCCGGAAGCGGACCGCATCCTCGACCAGCGCGGCGTCTTCCTGATTCCCGACATTCTGTGTAATGCCGGCGGTGTCACCGTGTCGTACTTCGAATGGGTGCAGGATGAAAATCACCTGTTCTGGGACGAGCAGGACGTCAACCTGAAGCTGGAGAAGGTGATGACGCGAGCCTTCCGCGACGTGCTCAAAATTCACACGGACCGCAAGGTGAGCATGCGCCTGGCGGCCAACATCGTGGGCATCGGCCGCGTGGCCGAAGCCGTCAAAATCCGCGGCCTCTATCCGTAAGCGAGCAACGTGGCGCGGGCAGTCATGCCTGCCGTGTCGAGATTCGTCTCGACATTTCTTGTCCCGCGCCGGTCTCTGCCGTCGCTCGGAACGCCGACACCAATGGACGGGGGCGCCCGGACCACAGCCCCCGCCTTACGCAGTCGCCCAGCGGATCAGTCCGGGCAGGAACTGGTGCGGTTCGTCGATGTGGAAGGGGAGCACACGGACGGTGTAGCCGTGGAGGCCGCTTTCGCGGCACGCGGCGGAATGGGCGCCGAAGATATAAACGCTGTCGCCTGCCTGGCTCACCATTTCCATGGGCACGGCGGCTGCATCGCAGATCTCGAAATCGGCGTTGAGCATGCCCAGATAAAGCTCCACCGAGACCTCGTCGCAGGTGAGGGCGCCCAGCCGGACGCGCGCCCGCACGCCTACCTGGGTGCCGCTGCGCAGTTCCACCTCCGGCAGCGCATCCACGCTCTCGATAGTCACCTGTCCCCAGTTCTCGCGGATGCGCTGGCTCCAGGCGGCCAGCGCGCGGGCGGCGGCTGCGCTGTGGGCTATCAGGTGCTGGTGCCTTTCATGGCCGCGCAGGTAAAAATCGGTGGCGTACTCGGTCACCATGCGCTGCATGTTGAACTCCGGGCACAGCGTGGCGATGGAAGACTTCATGTGCCCAATCCAGCGGCGCGGCAGGCCATCGGCGCCACGCTCATAAAAGACCGGGATGACGTCGTGCTCCAGAATCTCATACAGTGCCAGTGATTCCACCTGGTCCTGATACTCCTGGTTGTCGTACTTTTCGCCGCGGCCGATGGCCCAGCCGACAAATGGCTTGTCGGCGGTCGCCGGATGCCAGGCTTCATCCCACCAGCCATCCAGGATGCTGAGGTTCAATCCACCGTTGGCGAGAGCCTTCATGCCGCTGGTGCCGCTGGCTTCCTGCGGCCGCAGCGGCGTATTCAGCCACACGTCGGAGCCCTGCACCAGGCTGCGGGCCACGGCCGGATCGTAGTCTTCCAGAAAGACGATATGGCGGCGAAACTCGGGACGCTGCGCGAGTTTGACGATCTGCTGGATGAAGACCTTGCCGGCGTCGTCGCGCGGGTGCGCCTTGCCGGCGAAGACGATCTGCACCGGACGCTGCGGATTGTTGAGGATGCGCGCCAGCCGGTCCGGATCGCGCAGCAGCAGGGTGGCCCGTTTGTAGGTCGCGAAACGCCGCGCGAAGCCGATGGTGAGCGCGTCGGGGTCGAGGGCTTCTTCGCCGGCATCGAGTTCCGCCTGCGGGGCGCCGCGGCGCTCCAGTTGCACGCGCAACCGGCGGCGCGCGAAGCCCACCAGGCGCTCGCGCCGCCGCTCATGCGTGCGCCACAACTCGGAGGCGGGGATGGTTTCGGCGCGCTTCCAAAGCTCTGCGTCGCCGTGCTCTTCGCGCCACTTCGGACTCAGGTAGCGGTCGAAAAGCTGGTTCATTTCGGCGGAAATCCAGGAGCGCAAATGCACCCCGTTGGTCACCGAACCAATCGGAATTTCGTCCTCGGGCACGCCAGGCCATAGCGTCTTCCACATCTTGCGGCTCACCGCGCCGTGCAATTGGCTGACGCCGTTGGAAGAGGCGGCCATGCGCAGCGCCAGCACCGTCATGCAGAACTCCTCGGAATCGTTGCCAGGGTTCTGGCGGCCCAGCCCGTAGAACTCCGCGCGGGAAAGACCGAGGCCGCGCACATACTCGCCCAAATAGCGATCCAGCAGGCCGGGAGAGAAATAGTCGTGTCCCGCCGGAACCGGGGTGTGGGTGGTGAACACCAGGCCGGCGCAGGCCACTTCGCGCGCCTCGGCGAAACTCAGACGGTCGCGTTCCATCAGCCGTCGCACGCGCTCCAGCGACAGAAACGCCGAGTGCCCTTCGTTCATGTGATAGACCGTGGGCTCCAGGCCGAGCGCCTCCAGCGCGCGGCAGCCGCCGATCCCGAGTATGATTTCCTGCTTCAGGCGCATCTCGTTTCCGCCGCCGTAAAGCTGATCGGTAATGTCGCGGTCTTCGGGCCGGTTCTGCGCGATGTTGGTGTCCAGTAGGTAGAGCGAAACGCGGCCCACCACCGCCCGCCAGATCTGGGCAGTGATCTTGCGGCCGTCGTAGGAAAGTTCCACCGTGAGCGGTGTGCCGTCGGCGCGTCGCTCCAGCGCGATCGGCAGGTTCTGAAAGTCGTTGTCCTCATACAATTCCTGTTGCCAGCCGGCGGCGTTGAGGTATTGGCGAAAGTACCCTTGCTGATAGAGCAGGCCGACACCGACTAGCGGCACGCCCAGGTCGCTGGCGGACTTCAGGTGGTCGCCGGCCAGCATGCCCAGGCCTCCGGCGAAGATCGAAAGGCACTCGGTGATGCCGAATTCAGCCGAAAAATAGGCCACCAGCAGGCCATCACTGTCTCCGCAATAGCGCCGGTACCAGGACGCTTCGCCGGCCAGGTACGATGCCAACGCGATTTCCGTGTGGTGCAGATGGGCGATAAAGGCATCGTCGCGGGCGGCGGCCTCCAGTTGCGCCTGGCCGATCAGCCCCAGCATCCGCACCGGGTTGTGGCCGGTGGACTCCCAGAGATCGCTATCCAGCCGCCGGAACAGCTCGACGGTATTGTGGTCCCACGACCATCGCAGATTGTAGGCCAGGGTTCGCAACCCTTCGAGCGGAGCGGGCAGGGAGGGGATCACTTTAAACACATGCGCGGGTTTCATTGCCATAAGTATAGAAGGCTCGAACCTGAAATAATCTTGAATTTATCGGCAATTCCGCAGTACAAGGCGCCGGAGCACGGCTTGCGCGCGGCTGATGGGGGACCTACAATCTGGTTTCGAGAAGCACGGCTTGCCTGACCGGGAGGAATCAAATGGACGATACAACCACGCGCCGCGATTGGCTCCGGCTGGCTTCGGCCGGCGCCGCCGCGCTCCAGCTTCGGGCGCAGACCGCTCCGCCGTCGGGCGCCCTGGAGATGCGGTTGACCGCCGGCGGCGCGCGCTTCGCGGCCCAGCCGGCCATTCCTTGGGAACCGCTGCGAGGCCGCGCCGCCAAGACCATCCGGATCGACCCGTCCAGCCAGTACCAGGAAATGATCGGCTTCGGCGCCGCCTTCACCGACGCCGCTTGCTGGACGTTTAACCGGCTCGCCGAGGACGCCCGCCAGAAGTTGTTTCACGAACTGTTCCACCCGTCGCAGCTAGGCCTCGGCGCCGGCCGCCTTTGCATCGGCTCCAGCGACTACGCGACTTCCATGTACAGTTTTGACGATGGCCCGCCGGACCCCGGCCTGCAGCACTTCTCGATCGACCACGACCGCGACTATATCCTGCCCATGCTGCGCCTGGCGCGGAAGATGAACCCGGACCTTTTTCTGTTCGCCTCGCCCTGGAGCCCGCCCGGTTGGATGAAAGACAATGGCACCATGCTGGGCGGCACCATGCGTAAGCAGTCCTTTCCGGCCTACGCCCGCTATTTCGTCAAGTTTCTGCAAGCGTACCGCGAGGCCGGCGTGCCGGTGAACGCCGTCAGTGTCCAGAACGAAGTGGATGCGGAACAGGAAGGAAAGATGCCCGCGTGCCTGTGGGCACAGGAGCAGGAATGGCAGTTCGTGGGAGACCATCTGGGCCCCGCCTTCGCGCGCGACAAGATCGACAGTAAGATCTGGATTCTCGACCATAACTACGACTTATGGGGCCGCGTGCTGGACATACTGGCCAAGCCCGAGGTCAACCGCTATATAGACGGTGTAGCATGGCACGGCTACGTCGGCGAGCCCTCTGCCATGACCCGCGTTCACGACGCCTATCCCGCCAAACATATGTACTGGACCGAGGGTGGTCCCGCCATCACGCAGCCGGATTACCAAACCGATTGGGCGAAATGGGGCGCCACCTTCGCGGAAATTCTGCGCAACTGGGCGCGGTGCATCATCGGCTGGAACCTCGCGCTGGACGAGAAGGGGAAACCCAACATAGGCCCATTCTCTTGCGGCGGCGCGGTGACGATTGATTCCGCTACCAACGCCATCACCCGCAGCGGCCAGTACTGGGCGCTGGCGCATTATTCAAGCGCCATCCGCCGTGGCGCCCGGCGCATCGGCTCACAGGGCGAAATCGAAAAAGTAAGTCACGTGGCGTTCGTCAATCCCGATGGCGCCGCCGTGGTGGTGCTGGCCAACCAGGGAGCCGAAAGGGACGTCGCGGTGGAAGCGGATGGCCGGGCCGCGCGCATCCATCTCCCGGCCGATTCGCTAGCGACGCTCACCTGCAGCCTGCCGGCATAAGCGCTTTCGTGACCTTCATGGCGTAGGCGCCGACGGTGGATCAGATGCCGGTGATGTAGCCCTTCACATACCGTGCTGAGTCCGGCTAGAATGAAGCTGTCCCATCGTGTCTCGAGCGTTCTTACCTCACCTTCACGAACTCAATGCCTGAGGCAGCCTCCATCATCGAAGTCACTCGTCTGGTGAAGCGGTTCCAGGATCTCACCGCGGTCGACGGTATCTCCTTCACCGTCGAAGCCGGAGAAATCTTCGCGTTCCTGGGGCCGAACGGTGCTGGGAAATCTACCACCATCAAGGTGCTGATTACGCTTCTTGCTCCCACCAGCGGTACGGCTGCGATCGACGGACACGATATTGCACGCCACGCTGCCGAGGTGCGAAAGACGATCGGCTATGTGCCACAGATGATTTCAGTGGACGGGACGCTTACTGCCTGGGAGAACCTGATGCTGATGGCGCGGCTGTACGATATTCCGAGGGCGGAACGAAAGGAGCGCATCCGGCAGATGCTCTCGTTTCTCAACCTGGAGGGCCAGGCGGACGTGCTGGTGCGCACGTTCTCCGGGGGCATGATCCGGAAGATGGAGGTGGGCCAGGCCATGCTCCATCGCCCCAAGGTCCTGTTGCTCGACGAGCCGACCACCGGGCTCGATCCCGTTGCGCGGCAGAACGTCTGGGAACACCTCTTTGAGCTGCGGGGCAAATTCGGCACCACCATTTTCTTTTCCACTCACAATATGGAGGAGGCGGACGAGGTGAGCGATCGCGTTGCGGTAATGAACATGGGAAAGATCGCCGCGACTGGCACGGCGGAGGAGTTGAAGACGAAAACCGGGAAGCCCGACGCCACGCTCGAAGATGCCTTCATTTTCTTCACCGGCAACAAGCTTCAAAACACCGGCAATTTTAGAGAAATCCGCAGGGCCAGGCGAATGGCACGACGGTTGGGATAGCAGTCGGCGCGCATATGCTTTACTACGCTTCACAGACGCTCAAGAAATCATACGTGCTCGCGGAGATGGAAACGCGGAAGCTCCTCCACGATCCCACGGAGCTCATTTCCCGCGCAGTGCAGCCAATCTTGTGGCTCGGCATTTTCGGCGAGGCGCTCAGCAAGGTGCGGGCGATAACGGCGCCGGGATTCACCTATCTCCAGTTCATCACGCCGGGCATTCTCACCCAATCCGTCGTCTTCGTTGCGATCTTCTACGGCCTGTACATCATCATGGACCGTGACACAGGCGTGTTGCAGAAACTGCTGGTCACGCCAACGCCGCGTCTGGCCTTGGTCTGGGGCAAGATGGCTGCCGCCGGTGTCAGGGGCCTGAGCCAGGCGCTCATTGTTTTCCTCTTTGCCATCATCCTTGGCATTCACTTGCACATCACCCTGTGGTCTGTCCTCGGAGTGATCGTCATTGTCATGCTCGGCGCCGGCTTCTTCACCGGTCTATCCATGATCGTTGCTTCCATCGTGAAAACCAGAGAGCGGTTCATGGGCATCGGCCAGGTAATTACTCTGCCATTATTCTTCGCCTCGAATGCCATCTACCCGATCGCGATCATGCCTCCATGGCTCCAGGCGGTGGCGCGCGTGAATCCTTTGAGTTATATGGTCGACGGGCTGAGGGCGCTCATGCTTGCCGGAGGCGTTGGCAGAGTGGGCCTCGACATCTGCGTGCTTGCCAGTGTCGCTCTGCTGATATCGATGCTCAGCGCGTGGTTTTACCCGAAGGTCGTAATATGAAGCCGGACTGTGGCTGACCTGTCCCGAGATGGGCCGTAATTCGTCCACGCCGGCCCTACCCCTTCGCCGCGTCTTCCAACGCCTCAAGCGTGGTTTGGGCCGTGAACTTCCACGAGAACTGGGCGGCGCGTGCCGGGCCGGCACTGGCGAGGGTGCGCCTCAACTCGTCGTCCTCGGTGATTCGGAACATGGCTGCGAGCAGCGCTTCCTGGTTACGCGGGTCGAATTGCAGGGCAGCTTCACCGGCAATCGAGCGCAGCGGCTCGATGGCCGAGCATGCGGCCGGCACACCCGCGGCCAGCGCTTCCAGAACCGGCAGGCCGAAGCCTTCGAACAGCGATGGGTAGAGGAACGCCCACGCGCGCGAGAACAGCCCGTAGAGGTCCTCGCGCGGAATCCAGCCCGGAAAATCCACCGCATCGTGCAGCCCGAGCGCGTCGCGCTGGCTATGCAACTCGCCGGCGGAGAAGCCGTGCAGGCCGCACACCACCAGGCGGAAGTCGGCGTGGCGCTGGCGAAATACCGCAAAGGCGCGCAGCAATCCATCCAGGTTCTTGTGCGGATGCAAGGTGGAAACGGCCAGCAGGAAGCGCTCCGGCTGACGCCGCCCGGCGATCCCGAAGAAAGCGGACTCAACGCCATGTTGCGCCACCCGGACCTTGCCTTCCGGCAGCCGGTAGTAGCGCTTCAGATCGTTGGCGGTGGCTTGCGAAGGAGCCAGCAGCAGCGCCGAAACGTGCGCCGACCAAAAAAGGAAGAATTGCCAGAACGGCAGCTCGAACCAGCGGAAGTTCTCCGCATGCTGCTCGTGCTGCAGGTCGTGAAACATGGTGACCTGCGGGCACGGCGCCAATAGGGGCGCGGTAAACCCCGGGTTGAACATCACGTCCAGGCGGCGGCGAGTCGCTTCCAGCGCCAGCACGGATTGCTCCCACAAGATCCGCCTCGGACGCGACACGGCGCGCACCGCTTGCCGGACCACGCGGAAGTTGGGGCGCTCGGGCGCCAGGCCGGGGCCGGTTTCCCGGTTGGTGAAAATCACGTACCGATTCACGGGATCGATCTCGGCCAGCCCGGCCAGCAGGCCGCGCAAGTAAATCTCCGTGCCGCCTACGCCGCCGGGAAGCAGGTAGAGCGCGTTGACACCGATAGCGAGGGGACGCATATCAGTGTCCGGCGAGCCTGGCTTCGGCCGCGGCCAGGTCCGGCCGCACCACGTCCGCCAGCGATGGCTGCAAAGCCAGCGCCCGCTGGTAATCCGCCACCGCTTCCGCCGCGCGATTCAGGTTGAATAGAATCTTGCCTCTGTACGCGTAGGTGGTGGCGAAGCTCGGATCCAGTTTCTCCGCCATAGCCAGCGCATCCAGCGCTTCGGCCCAGCGTCGGCGCTCCGCGTACACTTTGGCGATCTGCGAGTACACGTGCGCAGTAGGTTCCATGCTTGCCGCCTGCCGCAGTTTTTCCAGGGCCAGGTCCGGCTGGTTCACGCAATCGTAGGCAAGCCCCCAGTCGATCAGCATGTCATAATTCGGCGGCCACTCCTGCGCCACCTTCTGGTATTCCTCCACCGCGTCCTGGCAGCGGCCGGCGTCGGCGTATGCGCTCGCCAGTTGAAACAGCACCCGCCGCTTGTGAGGCGATTTGGTTGCCGTATCCTGCCACAGCGCAATCGGGTCCGACCAAACCGCTGCGCGCGCGTGCGTCGCCAGCGTGGCCGCCAGCAGCACGGCAGCCAAGGCCGCCGTCAGCTTTCTCGTATCCACGCGAATGCGTGCCAACAGGTCTACCGCCATCACCAGCAGTCCCAGCATCCCCAGGTAAAGGCGCCGCTCGGCCAACGGATCGGCAATCGGCAGGATGGACGAGGTCGGCGCCATCAGCACCAGGTATGCGAGGAAGCCGAAGCACGCCAGCGAAAACCGGCGGCGGTAATGCCATGCGGCGGCGGCAAGCGCCACCAGCGCGGCGAGGCCGAAAATAGCGCCGTGGTCGAACGCGGTGCGGGAAAAAGGAAAATCCCAATCGGCGGTCAGCCGCACCGGCAACAGGAACTCGGCCGGGTAGACCAACAGCGCACGCCCCTGGGTAAACAAATACTGATACCAGGAGACGCCGCGCAAGCTGAAGCCCGCGCTCGGCGAATACAGGATCTGCTTCCAGTAAAACGCCACGGCGGCGGCCGCGCCCAGTGCCAGCGGGGCGTACAAGCGCCAGTTGTCGCGCGCGCCGCGCCAGGAAAAGCCCGGGTTCCACCAGAGGTCGGTGAGCAGCAGCAGCGCCGGCAGCATGATGGTTTGCTCTTTCGAAAGCACCGCTGCGCCGAACAGCGCCGCCACCAGCACCACGGTCCCCCACCCGATGGCTGCCTTCCGCCGGTACAGGAACACCGCGTAGGCGGCCAGCACCAGCATCACGCTCAGCGCCTCGGAGCGGCCGGCGACGTAAGCCACGGCCTCCGTCTGCATGGGGTGCAACAAAAACAGGCCGCCGGCAAAGCCCGCCAGCAGGGTGCGGCGCGCGGCCGGTGCCTGCGACCATTCGAGCAGGCGGCGCACGATCAGGAATATCAGCACGGCCGCAGCCACGTGGATCACGAGGTTGAACACGTGATAAGAAAACGGGTCGTCGCCGGAAATCCGCGTGTTCAACCAATAGCTGGCCATCAGCAAGGGGCGCACGCCGCGCATCCAGGCCAGCAGCGGCGCCGATGCGGCGCTCAGCGAGAACGGCAGCACCGTGTCGTCGAACAAGAACGGCCCGTGGAGCGCCGGGCCATAGGCCCAAAAGGCCGCGAGCAGCGCTGCCGCCAGCGCCGCGCCGGCGAGCAGGTAGGAGCGCCGCTCACGGCGGTGCGCGGCGGCTTCAGGAGGAGCCGCGGCGCGTCTCTTTCTCGCCGCTTTAGCTTTCATGGCGAGTCAGCGCGCGCAGGTGATATTCGAGGATAGCTACCCGCTGGGCCAGCGCGATGTTGTCGTCGCGCAGGCGCGAAATGATCAATGTGAAGCGGAAGAAGACGACCAGGAAAACCGCGCTGCCCAGCAGGAACACGGCCAGCGGCGTGTCGGGTAGTCCGAGCAGGGCGCGGATGTATTCGACCACCGGCCGCGCCAGCGATAGCGCAAGCATCGCAGTCGCCGCGACCAGCCAGGTGACCGAATATTCCACCCGGATGTGAGACCGCCGCACCGAAATCAGCACCATCACCAGCAGCAGCAGGCTGACGCCCGCGCTGACGTGCAACAAACGATCCATCTAGCCTCCGCCGCCGGAGCCGGCGCCCGAACCCCGGCCGAACCGGGGCCGGCGCCACCGGCCGTCATATCTCAGTATGTTCACAAAAACGCCCAGCAGCACATGAACGATATAGGAAAGGCTCTTGACCGCGGTGATCGAAGAACGGCCGGCCTTGCGCGGGCGCATCCGGCACGGCACTTCTTCAAAGCGGAACCGCCGCCGCTGCAGCACCACCAAAGCCTCGATCTCCGGGTATTCCAGCGGAAAGCTGGCGCTGAACAGCGCCAGCGCGCGCCGGTTCACGCCCACGAAGCCGGAGGTGGGATCTTGCACCGGTTTGCCCAAAATCGGCCGCAGCACAATGCGGAAGAAACGCGTGCCCAGCGCCCGCAGCCGCCGCGTGCGCCATCCGTCTCCCTCCGCTCCCGTGCGCGCACCAATCACCATCTCCGCCTGGGATTCCTTCAGCTTCTCCAGAATTCGCGGAATGTAGCGCGCGTCATGCTGCCCGTCGCCATCCACCCGAATCACATATTCGAAGCCCAGCTCGAACGCCAGCTTATATCCCGCCTGCACCGCTCCGCCTAAACCGAGGTGGTGCGGCAGCGAGAGCACTTCGGCGCCCGCCGCGCGCGCCGCCGCCACCGTTGCATCCGTCGAACAGTCGTCGATCACCAGCACCGGGACGCCGGGGACTTGCTGCGCCACTTCGCGGACCACCTCACCCACCGCGCCCTCTTCGTTGTAAGCCGGAACAATCACCAGCAGCGCATCGGGTCCGCTCGCGCGCATGTTTATAACTCCGCCACCCGCCGCGCGCTGATCTCGCCGCTGCGCGCCAGGCGCTGGAACACCGCCGGCGTGATGCGGGCGTTGCGCTGGATGCGCCTGCGTTCGCGCCACAACCTTAGCCCATGGCGCAGCAACGCCGCATGCGCCCGAATCACGTACCACAGCATCCGCGCGCCGCTGTGCCCGCCGGCGCGAAACCGCGCCGCGCTGCCGCGGCCGCCGGCCAGGCTCACGAAGTGCCAGAAATACCGCGCCACGGCGGCGAACGGCGCCAGCCACAGCATTCGCGCGGGAAAGTTCTTCGCCAGCACGAACAGCCGGTTGCGCTCCACCAGGCAGGCCTTCAAGGGCGACGCCTCCCCCGCCGAGTGCGAATAGTGGTGCTCCACCACCGCCAGCGGCGAGTACAGGCATTTCCATCCTCGCCACCGCGCGCGCAAACCGAGGTCCGTGTCCTCGCAATACAGGAAGAAATGGTCGTCGAAGCCTCCAATCTCTTCGAGCATCGCCCGCCGGTACAGCGCCGCCGATCCGCTCGGCAACAGCACCTCCTCTTCCACCGGAAAATCCTCCGGCGCTTTGCCGTGCCCTCGCTGCTTGCTGCTGCCGTCGCGCGCCAAAAGCATGCCGGCCGAATCCAGCCTGTGTTCGCCGTAGAGCCGCACCTGCGACGCGCACATCCCGGCGTCCGGCCGCCGGTCGAGCGCCCGGACGAGCGCTTCCAGCCACCCCGGGTGGGCCACCGCATCGTCGTTCAACGTGGCCACGTAGCGTGTGCTGGAGGCCCGCAACCCCTGGTTGATCGCGGCGCCGAATCCCGCGTTGCGGCTGTTTTCGATGACGCGAATCTCGGGCGGCACCGCCTGGCGCCGCGGCGCATCCTGGCCCCGCACCAGGCCGCGCCCGCTGTTATCCACCACGATGACTTCAAAGTCGCGCCGCGTCTGTTGCGCCAGCGACTCCAGGCATTCGAGCAGTCTTCGATCGGCAGCCAGCGTGGGGACTACAACGGTCGCAACCAGTTCCGGCAACGCACCATTCTACCAGCCCCACGCCGCTGCCGAATGCGCTCCCCTTAGCTCCTTTATCCGCCTTGATCTGCGTTGATCTGCCTACATCCGCGGCTGCAATTCTTGCACGGCTTCGGCGCGAGCGTTTGTTGCACTCATTAACGAAGGAGGCCTAACTCCCTTTAAAACAATGGCGATGGCACTGCTGGCCGCCAGGCACACGCCGCAATGGCAGCGCAGCCCGCCTCTGGGATCCCGGTAACGTTATCGCATCCGCTGACGCCTAGCCATTTACTATGATCAAAAAGTTGCTCTTTGGAACGACGATTTTGCTGGCCGTTGCCCTCTGCCTGGTAGCAGCCGATGCCAGCGGTAAATGGACCTATCAACAGGAGGGCCGCAACGGCACCGTGCAGGTGACCATGAACCTGAAAGTCGATGGCGCCGCGCTCACCGGCACCATGACCCGTCCGGGACGGGAGGGCAATGCCGTGGAGACCCCGATATCGGACGGAAAAGTCGATGGTAACAACGTGAGCTTTTCGGTGAAGCGCGAGTTCGGCGGCAACTCTGTCGTGACCACTTATAAGGGAACCCTCGATGGCGACAGCCTGAAGCTCGAAATCAGCATGCCCACCAGGGATGGCGGCAGCCGCACCATGAACGTCGTCGCCAAGCGCGCCACCGACTAAGACCGCACTTCAGCCAGGCGGCCCTGCAAACCCGCCCGGAGCTCCGCCGCGTGCGCTTTGAGACGCGGGCGCCTGGCTGTCGGCCCGTTCCAGTGGCGCGGCAGAGCGGTAGTGTATGCGCTTAGGATTGCCTCGTTTCCGGCGCCGCTCCGCCCGCTGGCTACCTCAACGGACCCGCCGCGCGCGAATGGTAATTGAATACACCGTTTCGCAGATCCCCTAATCCGCCTCGCCTTCCCGGCAAAACGCGATTGCAGAATCACAGTCTCCTCGCGGACATCGACTCAAAGGTAAGGAAAAGAATTTACGCTACCGGCAGAACATATTGATACTCACAATCGCCAAGACTTCTTCCTTGCCCGCCTGCCCGCTCTCGGGAAAAAACTTGAATTGTGGAGGCAAAGTTGCGGGAGTGATAGCCATGCGGATCCGTTACATTTGTCTGGTGGTTTTCCTGGCGGCGATGTTTTCCATCGCGCTGGTGAGGACGCTGAAGACGCTTCTGCTGGTTTATCTGAGCAGCGGACCCAAACCAATCTGCCCGTATTGCGGTGCCAGGCGAATTAGAAAGTCCGGAGCTGCCTTGGCGAGTGATCGCCTGTATCGCTTCTTAGGGTTCTGCCCGTATCGTTGCCAATCGTGTTTCGCCCGGTTTTATTGTCCGCTCGCTCGCCAGAACTAATAGAGGCTCTGACAGCGGCACGCTGCAACACGTGCACCAACCCAGCACCCGCGCGTCCTTTCTTGCGCACCGACTTAGCATTGGTGGGGCATGCTTCAGCTTGCGAGCCCGCCGGCGGGCGCGCCTTGTCACACCTTTTGACGGGTCGGATTCGCCCTTCACCTGGTACTGATCGACCACCGTGTGCGTCCGGCGCAGGATTTCGGTCAGACTCTGACCGAGATTTACCGAAAACAAAGAAGTTAACCCCTGCTTTTGGTCAGATTCTTACCGAATTCGGCTTTCAGGATGGCCACAGGCTCGGAGAAAAGCTCGTTTCGTCCTTTGGCCGTCCTATGGTAACCTTCAGATCATGCGCCGTTCCTGCCTGGCAACCGCGCTGCTAATCGCGTCTGGCCTCACAATTTCTCTGCGCGCCGGCGACCCGGATCGCGACTTTTCCGGGAAGTGGGTGCTGGACCCCGCCGCCAGCGACATTCGCTCGCTCGGACAAGTGGAGTCGTCCCTCGCCATCTCGCAGGGCGATGCCGGCATCCTGTGCTCAGCGGGGCCTGTGCGGTGGTCGTACGCGCTCGATGGCAGCGAAACGCGCAAGCGCGTCGGCGACGAATCCTGGAACTCCGTCGTTAAGTGGGAAGGCGAGGCACTGCTCGTCAACACCCTGGTCTCCGGCGCGCGGGACTACACGGTGATGGATCGCTGGTCGCTCTCGCGCGACCACAATACGCTGACCATTGCCCGGCAGGTGGTTCGGGCCAGCGGAGAAGTGAACGGCAGGCTGGTGTTCCAGCGCGAAGGCGCGCCCGTCGTCGCCGCTCGGCCGGCAGCCAGCGAAACTGCGCCGGCAAGCACGTTGCGCCCGTCCGAACCGGCTGGCGACGCGCCGCAACCGGCGCTGGCGAAGAGGACCGAGCCGGGCGTGCCGCCCGACATCACGGTTCCCAGAGGAACGCGAGTCCTGCTGGCGCTGGTCAGCGAAGTGAGTACCAAGCACGCCAAGGAGGGCGATCGCGTCTATCTGCGTACGGACGCTCCGGTCCCCGTCAACGGGCGGGTGGTGATCCCTCGCTGGAGCGACGTCGCCGGAACGATCACCCGAACCAAGCCGGCCGGCCGCGTTTCCGGCAAGGGCGAGCTATACATCCGCTTCGATTCGCTGATTCTGCCCAACGGCGTATCGCGCGATTTTCGCGCCCGGCCGACTGGAGATGAGGGCAAAGTGGAGGGCAACGGCAAATCGGCCGATGGCCGCACGGTGATGGAAGGAGCCGGTATGGGCGCCACGGTGGGCGCCATCACCAGAGGACTGCCCGGCGCCGCGGTCGGAGGGGCTGCCGGCGCTTTGGTTGGGGTCCTGCTTTCTCGCAATCAGGACGTCGTGCTGCGCCCCGGCACCCACCTCGAGATGGTTCTGGACCGCGACCTGGTGTTTCATCCCGACGAGCTTCGGTCGACGCGTTGATCGCGCTCCGCGCCCACGGGAGCCTTGACCCCGCTACGGCCCGCCGCCCGGTTCGCTGCGCAGGCCTTCGACGGTGAGCAGCACCACGTCGACGCGCCGGTTGTGGGCCCGGCCCTCGTCGGTATCGTTGGTATCGGCGGCGGCGTTTTCGGCATATCCGGCGACGGCCATGCGGGCGCGCGGAATCTGGTAGCGGGTGGCCAGGATTTCCAGCATGGCGATGGCGCGAGCCGCCGAAAGCTCCCAGTTGCTGCGGAAGCGCGAGTTGTGGATGGGGAGCGAATCGGTGTGGCCCTCGAGGCGCACTGGGTTGGGCAGGTCCTGAATGACGTCGGCGATTTTCTCCAGGGTCGGAAAGCTGGCCGGCGACACCACGTCCTCGCCGGAAGCGAAGAAGCCTGATTCGCGCAAGCTGATTACCAGGCCTCGCGCTTCCAGCTTGAGTCCCACCTTGCCGGCGCGCAGTTCCGTGTCGAGGATGCGGCTGAGCGTCTCCATCGACCGGGTCAAATCCACCGGGCCGGCGGGCGCCGCAATCGGCAGCTCCTCGAACGCCTCCGGCTTCACGTACTTGTCCTTGTCGTGGCGGCCGCGCCCCAACATATTCGCAATGGCCGCGCTGAATTCGCCGTGCGCCAACGCCTCCCGCACCGATGCCGACACCTCCCTCGCCTTCGCCTTGTCAGCTTGCGTGGAGGCGAACATCACCACGAAGAAGGCGAAGAGCAACGTGACGAAATCGGCGTAAGAAACCATCCAACGTTCGTGGTTTTCACGAGGATGGACCGTTCGGCGTATCATGCGGCGCTCACTTCCCCGGCGCCACCGGCCTGGGGCCGGGGAATTGGCTGGCTTGGGGGACAGCCAGCGGCGGTTGAAAGGCCTTTGGCTTGGGCCGCTCGCGGCGCGGGTCGAACGATTCCAGCTTGAGGCGAATGAGCGTCGGGTTGAGACCCTCGACGATGGCCGCTACGCCCTCCAGTACCATCTCCTGGAGGGCAATGGCCTCGCGCAGTTTGGCGCGCAACTTGTTGGCCGCCGGCAGAAAGAATATGTTCGCCGAGCCCACCCCGTAGACCGTGGCGACAAAGGCTACGGCGATGCCGTGGCCCACTTCCTTGATGTCCTCCAGGTGTTTCATCACCTGAATCAGTCCCATCACCGCGCCGATAATCCCGATGGTTGGGGCGTAGCCGCCCGCCGATTCCCAAACTCTGGCTTCGGCCTCGTTCGCCTGCTCGTTCTGGACAATGTCGATTTCCATCATCTTCCGCAGTTCCTGGAGATCGGTGCCGTCCACCGCCAGGTTCAGCGCCTTGCGCAGGAAGGGATCGGGGATGGAATCCGCCTCGTTTTCCAGGCTCACGATGCCGTCCCGGCGCGCCTTGGTGGCGAACCAGATCAGGTTGTCGATGACCAGCGAGTGCGGCGGCGAGGAATCGAAGAACACGTCGCCAAGTCTTTTGAACGCGCGCAGCACCACGTGCAGCGGCGTGGTGACCAGGACCGCCCCAAGGGTGCCTCCCAAAACGATCATGGCGGCGGTGGTCTGGGCAATATCCTGGATGCTGCCCCGCTCCAGCAACAGTCCGCCGATGAGCCCGGCCAGGGCCAGGCCAATCCCCGCCATGGTAGACAGGTCCGGACGGATCGGCCTGCGCTCGGCCGGTCTTCGCTGCCACCCCAGACCGGCGGTCACCGGCTTCGGGGAAACGTCCGGCATCTTTTGGGGAGCAGTCGCCATGGGCTATGAACTCGCCTGCGGAACTGCCGTTTCCGGCTCGCTTTCGCCGGAATCCTCGCCAGCCTCTTGCGGAGCGGCATCCGGGCCGCAGATTCGGCGGCGAAAAGCCACAATCCGGTCGATAACCTCCTCGGCGCTTTCGCGCACCCTCCAAATCTGCCCGTTGGTAAGCGTGATCACCGTGTCCGGCGTCACCTCGATGTGCTCAATCATGTCCGAGTTGAGGACCAACGGGACGCGATTCAGCCGGGTAAGCCAGATCATTGGACTCCTATAGCTATATCGGCGGGGAACCGGATTCCATTAATGGATGAGAAGCCGCGGCCGAAGAGTTTTTGGGGGGAAGTTGGCACCTTGAACACGAATCCGGAACCAGGCTCGCAAACTCAAACCTTCGTTATCCCACTCTGGCCAAGATGGGGATATCACGCGCGGGCCGCTTCGCCGGCGCTCTCACCCGCCCTGGCCGAGGAACGCCGAGAGGTTTTCGAATGCGTTTGGAACGGCCTGCGCACCCAGCCGGACGATTCCGATGCCCGCGCCGCCTGCCACTTCCTGCTGCACCACCTGGCGGCATCGGCGCCCCATTGCTGAGCGGCTTGGAGTATGATGGCTTCATTCCGGAGGAGAAGCCATGAGCCCTGCCACCGCCGAAACTGCCGGCGCTTCGTTCGGCCTGTCCAGCATCGGCCAAATCGCCATCACCATCACGGACCTGGAGCGCGCCGTCGCCTTTTACCGCGACACGCTGGGAATCAAATTGCTGTTTCAAGTGCCTGGCATGGCGTTTTTCGATTGCGCCGGCATTCGGCTGATGCTTTCCGGCGCGGAGAAACCCGGCGAAAAGTACAGCTCCATCCTGTACTTCAAGACGCATGACATCGAAGCCGCGGCCAAAACCCTGGAGGGCCGCGGCGCGCCCTTCGACCGACTGCCGCACCTGGTGGCGCGCATGCCCGATCACGACCTCTGGATGGCCTTCTTCCGCGACCCGGACCAAAACCTGCTCGCCTTGATGAGCGAAGTGCCGCGCATCGCGGCATAGCGCGTCGGCACGAGGCTCGGTGCCACCTCGAAACCGCTCGCTCACGCTCGCGGCTCAGTTCGGAGCCACGCTGCGCGATCAACGCACCACGTTGCCGCCGAAATTGAAGCACGGGCCGACCGACACACGGACGGTATTGCGGCCGTTCTGGAGCAGATCGCTGAACAGATGGTCGTGCACGAAGTCGGCCTGCACCCGCAGTCCCACATGGCGCGAAAAGCTGAAATCGGCGCCACCGCCGAAGCCGTAGAACGCCACCGTATCCACCTTGTAGCCGGCGGGCGCCAGTTGCGCCGCGATGCCGGCGGCGATGGGGTCGCGCGGTTGCGGAGTGGCGTATTCGTGGATGGCGCCCGCCGATGGCCGGATGAAAAGCGTCACCTTGCTGAAGTGCCGGTAAGAAAACTGCGGCCCGATGGCGAAGGTTTGCGTCCGCGAGTGCGCCGGCACCACCAGGTTGTAGCCGGCGGGAATCTCGCCCGCCGCCGCCAATTGGCCGAGTTCTGCGCCCAATTGCTGTTGCAGGCTGGGCAGCAGCAGGTTCGGCGTGAGCGTCAGGTCGCCCGCTGAAATGCTGTAGTCGAATCCCAGCGATAACCAGGTGTTGGCCCGCACCCCGGTCTGGAAGTGAAAGCCGTTCTCCTGCAGGCTTACCAGGGGGCTGTCCAGATGGGTGTAGCCGGTGAACAGGTCAAACCGGCTGACATAGGTTTGCTGGCCGAAGCCGGGCAGCGACGCCGCGGCCAACACCAATGGCAGCAGGGCCATGGGCCGGAACCAGCGAGTTCCGAGATCGACTTGGATTCTTTCGCGTCTCATCAGTTTTCGCTCGGGTGATTGGGCTGAATTCGATGCGGGCTGTGCGCAGCAAGCGTGCGCCTCCCCTCTCGCGGGCACTGCCGCCGGGCGATCCTGCCGATTATAACCTGTTTGAAACGGACGTAAAGCGATTTTGCAGTCCTGGCGCGCCGCCGCGGGAATCCGAAACGCCGCAACTGGCGGGGGACGGGGCACGTTTAACAGAATGAATGCTCAAGCGAAACACCCGAGCCTGGATCGTGTTGGCCGCCGCCGGCGCGGCGGTGCTGACGGCCGGGCCGGAAGCCTGGAAGGACAAGCCGATCGCGGCGTGGAGCGTGGAGGAGGCGCGGCAGGTGCTCACCGATTCGCCATGGGCGAAGACGGTGACGCCGACGCCCAACGGGTCGGGCGGGCCCGGACAGCAGCGCGTTGGCATGGGGCCAGGCGGCATCGGTATCGGCGGAGTCGGCATTGGACTTCCCGGAATGGGCCGGCACGGCGGCATGGGCGGCTCGCGGCGCGGGTCAAACGACGGCGGGAGCGCGGATTCCGGCCCGATGCCGACGTTGACCCTGCGGTGGATCAGCGCGATGCCGGTGAGCGCGGCGGAACTGATCGTGCACGAGATGAATGCGCCTTCGGTGGATGAGAACGATTACGCGATTGCGGTATACGGCGTACCTAACCACACGATCAATGGTGATCCCAACAGCCTGGGCGCGGAACTGAAGAACCACGCGGCAATCAAGCGCGAGGGGAAGAAGGATATGAGGCCCTCCAGCGTGGAAGTGCTGATGCACGATGAAGGCCCGGTGATTGTTTATCTTTTCCCGCGTAGCAACGAGATTACGCGGAAGGACAAGGTCGAATTCTCCGCCGAGATCGGCCGCCTCAAGTTCGCGCAGGATTTCTTTCCGGCCGAGATGGTCTACCAGGATAAACTGGAGCTGTGACGCGAACGCAAATCATCGGGCACAGGCCGAAATAATCGGATACGGGAGGTTGACGATGAAGGGTCGCAGACTGCTGCTGGGGACCGCACTGGCGGTGCTTGTGCTGATTCCGGCGTGGGCCGACGTTGCAGGCAAGTGGACCGCTGCGATTGACACTCAGATCGGCGTGCAGAATTACACGTACGACTTCAAGGTGGATGGCGACAAGCTGACCGGCCGGGCGAAGTCGCAATACGGCGACACCGCGATCACCGAAGGGACGGTGAAGGACGACGAAATCTCCTTCGTGGAGAACCTGGATTTCCAGGGCCAGCCGCTGCGCATCAACTATAAGGGCAAAGTCTCCGGCGACGAGATCAAGTTCACGCGCCAGGTGGGCGATGTGGCGACCGAAGAGTTCGTGGCGAGACGGGCCAAGTAAGAACCGTCGGGCCGAGGCGCTTCGCCAGCGGCACGGCGGCGGCGCCATCTCCGGTGCGGCTGGCGTTCTACCACAATCGATCAGGCCTGTTGGCGCCTCGGCCACTCACCGCCCCTGGTGCATTTCCATTACCATGAGGATTGAAGTCGATGGGCGAAGTTGCAGGCATTATCCCGGCTAGCTTTTCATAACCGCTTACTACCGAACGGCGCACCCCGGCCCAGGGAGCCGGAGAAACGGCCCTCTGCCCGGGAGAAACCGCCTCTTCAACAGGAAGCATACGTCAGGTGGCAGGGGACCAAGCCTCCGCTAACGGCACGTTTTGGAAACCAATGCTCGATCGCGGCTGGGTTGACATACGAACTTCAGGACGCCTGTGTGCATTGATGGAGAACAGGCGATGCGCTCATTTGGGGTGACCCAGGAATGTGGCTAGTCCGAGTTGCGCTGGCGCGGCCATACACGTTCATCGTGTTGGCGCTGCTGATTCTGATTCTGGCGCCGGTCATCATTCTGCGTACTCCCACCGATGTCTTTCCGGACATCGATATCCCGGTCATCGCGGCGGCTTTCAACTACACCGGCCTGAGCGCGGAGGAGATGGAAGAGCGCATCACCTCCATTTACGAACGGATTCTCACCACCACGGTCAACGATATCGAACACATCGAATCGCAGTCGGTCAACGGGCGCGCCATCGTCAAGGTCTTCTTCCAGCCCGGCGCCAACATCAACGCCGCGGTGGCCCAGGTGAGCGCGGTCTCCCAGCCGATCCTGCGGTCGCTGCCGCCGGGCACGACGCCGCCGTTTCTGCTCACCTACAACGCCTCCAGCGTGCCCATCATCCAGCTCGGTCTGGGCGGGCGCGGAATGAGCGAGCAGGCGCTGTTCGACTACGGCGTCAACTTCATCCGCACGCGCCTGGTTACCATTTCCGGCTGCGCTATCCCTTATCCGTACGGCGGCAAGCAGCGCCAGATCATGGTCGATATCAACCCCGCGGCGATGCAGTCCAAGGGGCTCTCGCCGGCCGATGTTACGGCGGCCATCGACAACCAGAACCTGATCATCCCGGCAGGCACCTCGAAGATCGGCCGGTTCGAATACGATGTGGATCTGAATTCCAGCCCCACCACGGTGGAAGCGTTCAACGATTTCCCCATCAAGGTGGTGAACGGCTCGCCGGTCTACATCCGCGACATCGGCCACGTGCGCGACGGCTTCGCGCCGCAGACCAATATCGTCCGCCAGGATGGCAGCCGCGCGGTGCTGCTCACCGTGCTCAAGGCCGGGAACGCGTCCACGCTGGCGGTGGTGGACGGCGTGCGCAAACTGCTGCCCGTGGTTGCCGCCACCCTGCCGCCGGAACTGAAGATTCAGCCCCTCGCCGATCAATCCATCTTCGTGCGCGCTTCCATCAATGGCGTGATCCGGGAAGCGGTTATCGCCGCGTGCCTAACCGGCCTGATGATCCTGTTGTTCCTGGGCAGTTGGCGCAGCACGGTGATCATAGCCGTCTCCATCCCGCTCTCCATCCTGACGTCGCTGATCGTGCTCGGTTTCCTGCACGAGACCATCAACATCATGACGCTGGGAGGCCTGGCGCTGGCGGTGGGAATCCTGGTGGACGACGCGACGGTGGCAATCGAAAACATCAACCGCAACCTGGACGAAGGCAAGGAGCTCGAGCGCGCGATCCTGGACGGCGCCTCGCAGATCGCCGTTCCCGCCCTGGTATCCACGCTGTCCATTTGCATCGTCTTCCTTCCCATGTTCTTTCTCAGCGGCGTGGCGCGCTACCTTTTCGTGCCGCTGGCCGAAGCCGTGGTGTTCGCGATGCTGGCTTCCTACGGCCTCTCGCGAACCCTCGTCCCGACCCTGGCGAAGTACCTGTTGCACCCGCCGAACCGCGGGCCGAGCCGCAATCCCCTGGTGCTGTTGCAGAGGGCGTTCGAAGGCGGCTTCGACCGTCTCCGCACCAGCTACCAGACCATCCTGACCGTGCTGGTTCACCGCCGCGCGCTCTTTGTGCCACTTTTCCTGCTCGCCTGTCTTTCCGGTTTCCTGCTTTACCCCTGGCTGGGGCGGGATTTCTTCCCGGCATCGGACGCGGGCCAGTTCAAGCTGCATCTGCGCACCAAAACCGGAACCCGCATCGAGGAGACGGCGCGCATCTGCGACCTGGTGGAGCAATCGATTCGCCGCCAGATCCCGCGCGATCAGTTGCTCACCATCCTGGACGAAATTGGCCTGCCCTATAGCAGCATCAATACGATCTACAGCAATTCGGCTCCGGTGGGATCGGCCGACGCCGACATCATGGTCTCGCTCACCAAGGAGCACCGTCCGACCGAGGAATTCGTGCGCGCGCTCCGCGCCAGCCTGCCGCGGGAATTTCCCGGCACGGATTTCTACTTCCTGCCCGCCGACATCGTCAGCCAGATTCTCAACTTCGGGCTGCCCGCCCCGATCGACGTCCAGATCGTCGGCAAGGACGTGGAAGCCAACCGCGAGCTGGCGGATCGCATTCTGGACCGGCTGCGCCGCATTCCCGGGATGGCCGACCTGCGCATTCAGCAGACCTTCGACCAGCCCAAGCTGCACGTCTTCACCGACCGCACCAAGGCCGCCGAAAGCGGCTACACACAGTCCGACGTGGCGCAGAGCCTGCTGATCTCGCTGAGCGGCAGTTTCCAGACGCAGCCCACCTTCTGGCTCAGTCCGCAGAACGGCGTCAGCTACAGCGTGGTCACCCAGGCGCCGCAATACGACGTGCAGTCCTTGCAGGAGCTGCGCAACCTGCCGCTCACGGTGGGACAGCCGCGGACGCCGGAGATTCTCAACGATGTCACTTCCATCAGCCGCGGCGACGGCATGGCGGTGGTGAACCATTACGATATCCAACGCGCCATCGACATTTTCGGCGCGGTGGACGGCCGCGACCTGGCGAGCGTTGGCGGCGATGTGGAGCGGGTGGTGGAGGCCAATCGCCGCAACCTGGTGCGCGGCTCGGAGATGGTGGTGCGCGGGCAGGTAGAGACCATGCGTCAATCGTTCGCCGGCCTGCTGGCGGGCCTGCTGTTCGCGATCGTGCTGGTGTACCTGCTGATCGTGGTGAACTTTCAATCGTGGCTGGATCCGTTCATCATCATTACAGCGCTGCCCGCCGCGCTGGCCGGCATCGTCCTGATGCTGTTTACCACCCACACGACGCTCAGCGTGCCGGCGATGATGGGCGCCATCATGTGCATGGGCGTGGCCACCGCGAACAGCATCCTGGTGATCAGCTTCGCCAAGGAAATGCTGCAACAGGCCCACGACCCGGTGAACGCGGCGCTGGCCGCCGGCGTGACGCGTTTCCGCCCGGTCATCATGACCGCGCTCGCCATGATCATCGGCATGGTTCCGATGGCGATGGGGATGGGCGAAGGGGGCGAGCAGAATGCGCCGTTGGGCCGCGCGGTGATCGGCGGCTTGCTGTTCGCAACCGTGGCAACGTTGATCTTCGTTCCCGCAGTTTTCGCATTGCTGCACGGCCGGCGCCAGCCAGGCGCAGCGGAGGTTCCCGCAGATGAGTAGCCAGAAAACCGCCACCCCGAATGGCCCATCGGCGCCGCGGCTCCCGGCAGCTTTCCGGCTCGGCATCGCCATTGTACTCTGCGCCTTGGCGGGCGCCATCGCGTACGACATCGTCATCGGCGTCGCATCACGGGTGCACGCCGCGAGCGCGCTGAAGCGACAGACGCTGGAGATGGCGGTCCCCACGGTGGCCGTAATCCATCCCAAGCGCGGCGCGGCGGCTGAAGAGGTGGTGCTTCCCGGCAACGCCCAGGCCTACGTCGCCACGCCGATCTACGCCCGCATCAACGGCTACCTGAAAACCTGGTATTTCGATATCGGCGCGCACGTCAAGGCGGGCCAACTGCTGGCGGAGATCGAGACCCCCGAAGTGGATCGCCAGCTCGACCAGGCCCGCGCCGACCTGGCCACCGCCCAGGCCAACTACGAGCTCTCGCGGACCACGGCGGCGCGCTACCAGGCGCTGTTCAAGAGCGATTCGGTCGCCAAGCAGGACGTGGAGGACAAGGTCGGCGATTTGCTGGCCAAGAAGGCGATGGTGGATTCGGCGACTTTTAATGTGCGGCGCCTGGAAGAGACGCAGCGCTTCCAGAACGTCTACGCTCCCTTCGACGGCGTCATCACGGCGCGCAATATCGATATCGGCGCGTTGATCGACGCCGGAGGAAACGCTCCGGGCAAGGAGCTGTTCGATATTGCCGCCACCGGCCGCTTGCGCGTCTACATCAATGTGCCGCAGGCGTACTCGCGCGACGTCAGACCCGGCGCCGAAGCCGAACTGACCCTGGCGGAATTCCCCGGCCGCAGGGTTGCCGGCAGAATTGTGCGCAGTGCCGACTCGATCGATCCGGCCTCGCGCACGCTGCTGACCGAAGTCGATGTCAACAATCCGTCAGGCGAATTGTTGCCCGGCGCGTTTCTTATGGTGCACCTCAAGCTACATGCCGCGACAGGCGCGGTTGTGATCCCCGTCAACACCCTGATTTTCCGCTCCGCAGGTATGCAGGTCGCGGTGGTACGGGGCAACCAGGCGGAGTTGGTGCCGATTACCATCGGCCGCGACTACGGCACGGAAGTGGAAGTCCTCTCCGGCATTACCGCGGAGGACGAAATCATCGAGAACCCCTCGGATTCGCTGACTTCCGGCACCGAAGTGCGGGTGGCCGGGGCCTCGGGGCGGTGATGCGCGCGTCCTTGTTTTTCGCGGTTTGCGCCTGCCTGCTGGCGGGTTGCACGGTCGGTCCGAAATACACCAAGCCGCCTGTCCCTACCGCTCCCGCTTACAGCGAGCAGCCGCCGAAATCGTTCACGGAGTCGCAGGGGTGGAAGCAGGCGCAACCCGCCGACACAACCTTGCGCGCGGATTGGTGGCAGATCTTCGGCAACCCGGAACTCAACGGCCTGGAAGAGCAGATCAACCCTTCCAACCAGAGTCTCAAAGCGGCCGAGGCCCGCTTTCGAGAAGCGCGCGCGCTGATTCAACTCAACCGCTCCGGCCTCTACCCGACCATTTCCACCGCGCCCTCCATTACCACCAACCGCGAATCGCAGAACACGCCCACTGGTTTTGTCCGCGGCGATTACGGCGATTACACGCTGCCGATCGACGTCAATTACGAACTGGACGCCTGGGGCCGCGTCCACCGCTCGATAGCTGCCGCGCGCGAGGAGACGCAAGCCAGCGCGGGCGATGTGGAAACCATTCGCCTCAGCCTGCACGCCGAACTGGCCATCGACTATTTCGAGCTTCGCAGCCTCGACGCCCAAAAAAAGCTTTTGGACGAGACGCTGGTGGCCTACCAGAAAGCCCTCGACCTGACGCAGCATCGCTTCGATGGCGGCCTGAGCTCGCGGGCCGAAGTGGCGCAGGCGCGCACCCAACTGGAAACCACGCGCGCCCAGGACATCGGGGTGGGCGTGGCGCGAGCCACTTTCGAACACGCGATCGCGATCCTGATGGGCCGCACTCCGGAAGGCCTGGCGCTCGCCGCGGTTCCGTTGAACACCACGCCGCCGGTGATTCCCGTGGGCATTCCGTCGCAACTGCTGGAGCGGCGTCCGGACATCGCCGCCGCCGAACGCCGCGCCGCCGAGGCCAACGAGCAGATCGGCATTGCACGCGCCGCGTTTTTCCCCACCTTGCTGCTGACCGCGACGGGCGGCCTGGAAGGCAACAGGCCGGTGAACTGGCTGAGCTGGCCGAGCCGCCTGTGGGCGGTGGGCCCGCAGATGGCGGAAACTGTCTTCGATGCAGGCCGCCGGCGCGCTGTTTCCGAATCCGCTACCGCGGCTTACGACGAGACGGTCGCGGACTACCGCCAGGCGGCGCTGACGGCTTTCCAGCAGGTGGAGGACAACCTGGCTACCCTGCGCGTTTTGGAACAGCAGGCGCGCGCCCAGCGCGTTGCCGTGGAAGCCGCGGAGCAATCGTTGGACCTCGCTCTCAACCGATACAAAGGCGGCCTGGTGACTTACCTCGAAATGATCACCGCACAAAGCATCGCCCTCGAGAACCAGTCCACGGAAGTGGACATTCTCCGCCGCCGTATGGATGCCAGCGTGCTGCTGATCAAAGCTCTCGGCGGCGGCTGGGACGTTTCGAAGCTGCCGGGGACGTAACGCCGGCCGGTCTTCGGCGATTTCCGCGAGGGTGTGCGACCTGGATCTGTCAGGCGCGCGCTTCCTTGTGAGACGGGCAAGCTAGAGCAAAGCCAAAACATGCCCCATCGGCGGTCTTCTAATTCGAAGCCTTTAGTGAAATAATATGTGTCTCATGGCGGTCAGAAAGCCTTCCACTCCGTTAGCCTGGGTCGGCTCCATCACCGCCGTGTTCTCCCTGATCGCGGGAATTTACGGCGGCTGGGCCTTCCTCTCCGGCCAACTGGAGAAGCGCCGCACCACCGATCATCTGCTCGCCGACGCAGCGCTGCAGCTCCGCGCTTCCGACTATGAGTCGGCCTGGAAAACTCTCGCCCAGGCCGCCGCAGTTGGCGTAAGTTCCGCGCGCGTCCAGCAGGCCCAGGAAGATGTTGCCATTGGGTGGCTGGATAACATCCATGTCTCGGGCGATCAGACGTTTGCCTCGATCACCGAAAAGCTCGAACCCGTCCTGATCCGCGGCGCGGCATCGGAGAAGTCGCCGCAACGCCAGGCCGACCTGCTGGCGCACCTCGGCTGGTCGTATTTTCTGCGCGGCCGTGAATTGCCCTCCAGCCCCGACCCCGAGTCCGCCTATCGCGAGGCCCTCCGGAAGGATCCAGCCAACCCCTACGCGCACGCCATGTGGGGCCACTGGATTCTCTGGAACCACCAGGGACTGGCGAAGGCGGGTGAGCACTTCGCCGTCGCGCTGGCCTCGGCGCGGCCCGGCCTGCGGCCTTACGTGCGCACCATGCAATTGAGCGCGCTCGGTAACGAGGATACGCCCCAGGCCCAAGTGGAAATCATTCGCGTGGCGAACGACATTCGCAAGGAGCACGGCGATCTGAGCGCGCGCTCGGCTCATGACATCCTGAACCTATACTGGGAGCGCGTCGTTGAGCCCGATGAAGACAGGGCCCCTTTCTTGAGCGCCGTATCGCCTGCGGATCACCTGGACACTTTCGACTGGCTGCTGCACCGGGAAGGCCCTGACGATCCCGACCCGCTCACGCACGCTTACATTCGCAGCGCTCTGCTGGAAGCCGCCGGCCGCCGCGATGAAGCCCTCGCCGGCTACCGCAGCTTGCAATCCCGCCTTGGCCCCGACAGGAGCGGCACGCTCGTGGATGGCACCCGTAAAGCCATCGTCCGCCTCACCGCCGCCAGAGAATAGCCGTCATTGGCTGGCGGTTCGGCGCAGCCGTGGCAGCGCGGTGAGCGTGGCGCCGTAGATCAGCAGAGAGAGGAACAGGGCCACCTTGCGGTCCTGGTGCAGATCTTGCGTGAGGAGTCGGTAGCCGCCGAGGGCCATGGCGGGATAAACCAGGCGGGTGAGCTCGAGGCGTTCGAATCGCGGCCCCAGCCAGGCAAGCATCACGGCTGCGATCACGATAACGCTGGTGCGCAAAGTGGCGCAATAGGCGTGGCTGGCGCCAGGGCCGGAGATGGCGTGGTGCAGCCCGGTCAACCCGCCGGCAAAAACCCCCGCGGTCAAACCGAGAAACGTAGCGGCTAGCACCAGGCGAAGAGTGTCCGAACTCGGGGAAGCGCTGCCCCGTTGTCGATAGCCAATCGCCAGTGCGTAGGCCAGCGCCGCAGTCAGGGCTCCGAACAGCAGAGCCTCCAGCCTGTCGCCGGGCCACACGGCGGAACCCAGCAGAAACGCCGCGGCCTGTTGCGGGGCGCCAGAAACCGCCAGCGCCAGCAGCAGGTAAATGCCGCCGTGGACTTGGAGCGTCAGCCGTCCGAAGCGGCCGCCCGCCCAAATGCCCGCGACCGCCAGCGCCGACCACACGCCCGCCAGCGCGACGCCGGAAAGCAGGATGCGGCTGCCGGCCAGCGCCAGCAGAATGCCGAACGTGGAATAAGTATAAAAGTTTCGGCCCGGGCCGGCTTTCCTCTCGAGACGCTCAAACGAGACCAGGTAGCATGCGGCGGCGCATGTCAGCGCCAGCGTTGCCATGACGGGTGGCAGCCGGGCATCGGCGCGCGAAAGGCTCAAGCCTCCGCTGACACTGATCAGGAAAGCGAAGCCGACTTGCGCCGTCTCGAATAGGGTGAAGTTGAAGCCGCGCAGCAGCGTGCGGACGATGGTGCTGGCCAGGTAGATGGCCAGCAACGCCACCTGCGCGCCGAAGAGCCAGAGGTGTGGGATGGCGGCATAGGTTTCCGGAAGGCCCCGGTCATTGGTAACCAGCCAGGTGGCAAGCAGCACGGAAAGATCGGCGGTGACGGCGGTCAACCATCGCTCGTTGAGCCAATGGTCCAGGCAAGCCGATGCCTCCACGGCCGCGGCAATGGCCAGAAACAGGAAGGTCACGGGTAATACGTCATGCGTGCCTAACAGCAGGGCGGCGCCCGCGCCTAGGGCGGCTAGGGTAGCGATGGTGGACACAACCAGCAGATTCTTGCGCCAGGAGACCGTCATGCCGAAAACCGCGAAGAGAAAAAGGGTGGCCCCGGCCGTTCCCGCAGTGATGGCGTGCAAACTAACCGTGGCTTCCCAAAGCAGCAGCACCAGCACCGTCGCTGCGGTCAGGCTATAAACCGCGGCCGCCAGTGTTTGTTTGGCGGGAACTCGCGCCGCCCACAGCAGCCAACCGCCAGCGTAGACGATGCCGGCGGCGATTCCCACGCGGTCGGGCATTGCGCCGGCTTCGGTGATGGCGCGCAGCAGGTAAGCGCCGGCCATGCCCAACAGGGCGCGCCCCAGCAGCGGAAGCAGCCCCGCGGCTTGTTCGAGCGCATGCGAAGCGGCAAGGACGGCAGGTGCCTCTGTCAGAGCGTGCGTGGTATCAGAGGGGGCTCCCGGCAACGCGCCGCGCTCCTCGGCGATGCGCAAGCGCTGCTCCATCGAGGCCACGCGCTCGGTGAGGTCCCGGACTTCGCACGCGAGCGACTCCCACTCCGGTTGCGGCACGGCAACCTCCTCAGGCTTGGTGAGCCTCTTCCTTCTGCCAGGGCGGCAGCAGCTTGATCAACACCAGGAAAATCACGAACGGCAAAATCATCAGACCGATCGCCGGCAGCAGCCCTTCTTTCGCCACCAGCTCCATCTTGTAAGAGGTGTAGCCGAGAAAGCTCTTGGAGAACAGTTGCCCGCCGATCACCACATTCCAACGCATGGCGAAGATGCCGATCAGCGTCAAACCGCCGGCGACCATGTACATCACCTTGCGGGCCGCCACGGAGAACCTCCATAGTTGGTTGGCCGCGAGAATCGCCAACGGCACCAGCGTGCCCAGCATGATTTGCAGGATCACCTGCGAAAACCACAGCCGCGTGTGCACCATGAAATCCAGGCTGCGGAAGCTCTCGTCCGCTTCATAGGTGCGGTGCACCAGGTCCAGCATTTCCAGCGTGAAGTCGATGACGAAGGTGTAGAAGAGATATCGCGCGATGGTGTCCAGGCATCGCATATCGATGGCTGCTTTGCGCAGTTTTGACGAAATCACGTAGAGCACCATGACCGCGGCAATACCGGAGACCATAGCTGAGAACAGGAACACGACCGGCATCAGCGGGGTGGACCACCAGGGATTGGCCTTTACCGAGCCGAAGATGAAGCCCACATAGCCGTGGAGCAGAAACGCCGAGGGGATACCGATGACGGTGACGGCGTAGCCGATTTTATCGTCGATGCGGCGGGCCTCAGGGCTGACGTTGTAAGAACCCAGCGTCAGCGCCCGGTAAATGAGGCGGCGGATGCCGGTGGTGGTTTGCGCCAGCCCGACGATTTCGGCGCGGTATTCCAGCCAGATTTCCACCAGCAGCACCACCGTGAGGTACCACAGGTAGACGAAGCCGAACATGGCCATGGCGGAGGAAGTGTGCGGCGTCAGGTACATTTCAAACGACCGTTCCGGGTGTCCCAGGTGAAGCTGCAAGGGCAGCGGGGCAACCAGCAGGAAGGCCAGCGCCGTCAGCAGGGCCAGCCGGTAGGTTGGCCGCACCGCATCCACTTTGAAAACCCGCTCGAGCGAAGCCAGAATGAAGGCCCCGGCTACCAGGCCGGTGATGTAGGGGTAGAGCACAATGAGAACGCTCCATTGCAGCTCCACCTCGTTCGGATACATGAAACCGTTTACGCCAGCTATCATCGCGTCGCTCCTCTAACGCACCGCGCCGTCCAGGTTCTTGTAGTAGACCTTGGCCCGGGTGGCCATGTACGGCTTCAGCACCTCGACCTTGTTGTTGCGCAGGATCTCGTGCACCGGATCCTTTGGGTTCTTGAAATCCACCAGCAGGCGCGCGCCGGTGGGGCAGTTTTCACAGCAGGCCGTGGTGAGGCCCTTGGTGATGCGGTGATAGCAGAGCGTGCATTTGTCCACCGTCTGCTTCTGAGGATGCAGGTAGCGGCACCCATATGGGCAGGCTTGCACGCAATAGCGGCAGCCCAGGCAATAAGTTTCATCCACCAGCACCACGCCATCCGGACTGACAAAGGTGGCGCCCACCGGACAGACCTGTACGCAAGGCGAATCGGCACAATGGTTGCACAGCTTGGGGACGAAGAAGCTCTTGAGGTCCTCGCGCGTGGAAGGCGGGAAGCCCTCCATGCCGCCATCGGGCGAATCCACCTGCGGCTGGTCTTCGTCGGCAATCTGGTACCGTTCCACCCAGGTACGGAAGTAGCCCTGCGGCACATTGTTTTCCTTCGAGCAAGCGCGCACGCAGTTGCCGCAGCCGATGCACAGGTCGATGTCGATGATCATCCCCCACCAGTGATCGGCCATTTTGTAGGCATCGCTGGGGGGCTCGGCGCCGGTGATCTGCTCCAGCGTCGCGCCGACCGAGGCCAGCACCAGCAGCTTGCCACCTACTTTGAACAAATCGCGCCGGCTGATATCCATGCTCGTCTCCTTGCCTCAGAGGTGCGGGTTGTGTGGCTGATGGCACTGATTGCAGGCCACGCCGCCGGAATGCTCGGCGGTAACCACCTGGGGGAAGTTGCGCGGCTTGGCCGCGTCCTTTTCGTGGCAGCGCCGGCAGAGGTTGGCGACGTCGGGCAGTTGCGGAACGTGCGCCGCCGGATCGTCTGCGTGCTGCGCCAGGGGCCCATGACAGGCTTCGCAGGCTACGTGAGCGTGTTTGCCGGCGGCGCGGGCTGCGCCTTCGTCAACGTGGCAGACAACGCAGGTAGCTTGCCCGGCGTAAGCGATGGGATGCTGCCGGACCAGGGCAAGCGCGCCGGGGCGATAGTGGCCGTATTGTCCAAAGGCCTTGGGGATAATAGCGCTGCGCACCACCAAGAAGACCGCCACGCCGGCCAGCAAAACCAGGGCTGGGCGAATCAAGTGACCTGCATCCCGCACCAAACGCCGCAATGCTCCCTCTTTCCGCGCAAACCGCCTCGCTGCGCAGGGACGATCCGGTGACCATCAGGCAATATAAGCACCAACAGGCCTTTTCATCGAAAAAGCCGCAATTGAGCTTGCATTTGTTGAAAATTTCAACAAAAAGACGGTCGTGATCGGCCTCTTGCGTGGGCTACATTACCCAACAAGTGGGGCAAATCGCGCCATCATCCGTGATGACCCGAAAGGAGATGGCGGAAATGTGAACAGTCGGGAGGGTAGGATTCGCGGCAGGCTCACCGTCGGACCAGCGGGTCGACGGCTGTCCCATGGCAACTGAACAGGCGTATATAGGCGTTGGAAAACACAGGCTTTCCGGCCCACACCCAACTATGGGTATCGCTCCAGACGGGGTCGGTATCCTTGACCACGATCACGTCGATGGGCAGATCGCGGCAGATCTCGGTCAGGCTGGTTGCGGCCGGTTGACCGGCGGGTGGATAGAGGCGCTCGAGGCGGGCCAGGATGGGGCCGCAGAGCTTGGGATCGCCGCCATAAGGTGTGTCGCACTGGGAGCCTGCGGCGACGATGCGACGATCGGCGTACAGCATGGCGTCGGTCTGTTGCTGGTCAACGTCGGGGTTGTACTGCAGTGCGGCGGTCTCCGGCGTGCTGGCGCGCACCCACTCATAGGCGGCGCGCGCAGCGTAGTTGCGTTTGCCGAACTGGCGGTCGGGTGCCATCCATTTGAGCGGCGGGAGGACGCCCCGGTCGGCCAGCATCGGGTAGAAGCTAACGATGGCGATCTCATAAACCGTGCCGGCGGCGCCGAGCGCGATGCAGGCCGTCAGCAGCCGTTTCCGGCGGGTGGAGAGGAAGCTCAGCCGGTCGCGCCGCGGCCAGATATCCGCCGCCCAGAGAAGCAGCACGAACTGAGCGGGCAGGAATCCGCGCCAGCCGAGGTCGTTGTTGCCATTCACGCTGGAGCGGAGGAAGGTGCAAATGAGCGCACTGGTAACCAGCATGGTCACACACGCCGCATCCTGCCGGGAAAGCGGTTCCCCGCTGGCCCGGTGTTGGCGCCACTTGATTCCCGCCACAAAGAAAAAGAAACCGAACTCCAGCGCATAATTCAGCGGCAGCAGCGATCCGTTCACCAGAATCAGGCGCAGCCAGTGCGGCATGGCCGGCCACACCGGAACCAGCGCGGTCATCGAGAAGGCCCGCACGGTGAAGTGAAGCGGCGACCCGGTAACAGGGCCGGCCCCGAGATCGTGCAGGTACGGATAGGCGAGGGCGCAACTGGCGATGCCCGCAATCACCAGGACCGTCACCTCGCGCCGCCAGCGCCTGGCGATGCAGATCGCCGTCCAGACGCACAGGAAAGCAGCGAAGGTAAAGGTAACCCAAATGCAGGCGCCGGCCGCCGATGCGAGCGCAAGACCGGCAACCAGGCCATAACGCGCCCAATCGGGCCAGCCGGTTTTGGAGGCCCCGTGCCACAGCAGCAGAAAACCGGTAACGACCGCGATTAAGGCGGCAATCGCGTGCGGCGCCCAGATGGCGCTGTGCAGGAACCAGTCGACGTACTCGTTCCAGCATTCCAGGCTGGGGAGGACGAAATTCATCTGCCCCCGGACGTAGAGGAACAGCAGGTACATACCCGGCAGGATGTCAAGGCCGGTGATTCCCATCAGCAGCACGCCGATCCGCAGACGCCGCGCCAGGCCGGTTTGCGGGTTGGCGACGAAGAGGCGCAGGCAGGCCGCCAGCAGCGCCATCAGCCCGACCCCGCACCAGAATGCTCCGGCGATCTCGGCGTGGCGCGCGCTCACCCAGGGCGAACCCAGACGATTCACCAGCGCGCACATCATCAGCCAGAAATAGTGATAGCGGAGCGCCGCCGGCGGGCCGGGCAGGAACAGCGGAGTCTGCGGCGGCACGCCGGTGGTGGCCACGGAATGAACCAGCGACGCGCGCAGCGAATAATCGAGCGAGTTGGTCGGATAGTAGAGCCGGCTGCCGGCCTGCACATCCACCAGATCAAACAGCGTGATCAGCAGCCACACACCGATAGCGGCGGCAAAGAACGCCCATCCCTCAGGCAGCCGCGGACGGCGTGCCCAACCGTGCTTCGCGTCAAATGCAAGCAGCGCCAGCACCGCCAGGTCCGCGGCCAGGTACAAATCCTGGGCCGCGTTCATCGAGCCGCATCGGGCCGCGAAATAGGTGAGAATCGGGCAGAGCGCGATGGCAAGCGGAAGGCTCAAGACGGCGCGAAACGCGGCGCTGCGGGTTCGAAACTCAAACAGGTTGAAGGCGAACCCAAGCAGGTAGCCCGGCGCCCACACGAACAACGGGAAAATCAGCATCGCCAGCAGACTTCCCCTCACATCGGCGGCCATGAAATGGTATTCGGGCATTACCGTCCGGAATTCGTCTCAGTGTACCTGTTTTCAGCGTCCAATCCGCGGAGCGAGGCGGACAAGACGAATAAAGATAGGGCGGCGTTGCTAGCTTGCGATAATCGGTGCGTCGCGAGCGGGGCCGTGGTGGGTGGACGAGAGTGGAGCGGGGGTTGCAAACGTCCGAAAAGCTTGTCATGAGGTAACGGGCTTGATCGCCGGCCACCGCTCCCTCACGGTCGCGGCTCAGAACGCGCATCAGAGCTGCGACCGTTAGGGAGCGGTTACTGGCTATCGCTCGATTGCAGGGCCTAAAGGCCCTGTTTAGTGGGCCCCACGCCGGCACGGCTGAAGCCGTGCCCTGATACAAAGCTCCGGAATCCTGTTACGAACTTGTGAGACGCGACACTAGCGGTTCCTCAGAATCCAAGGCCTTGCCATTTTCCTGTCGTGCAGCCGGGTGGGGCGAGCCTATGCGAAGATGTGAGTGACCATGGCGCAGTCAATAGAACGCGGCTGGAGTCGCGATTGCAGTGTCACGCGCCATGTCACACCTCAAAACCCGTGACCCAGGATCATCGTACTGCGGAGTCGCGCCGGGCCGTGATCGTCGTCCCGTGCTACAACGAAAGCCGCCGCCTGGCGGTCCCCGATTTTCGGCAGTTTCTCGACCGGCCGGGCGCCGAGTTGCTGTTTGTCGATGATGGCAGCACGGACAACACCGTGGAGGTGCTGCGCGGCATCTGCGCCGGCCACGAAAGCCGCGCCGGCGTGCTCGAATGCGCCAAGAACGGCGGCAAAGCGGAAGCCGTGCGACGCGGCATGCTTGCTGCGCTCAAGGGCGGCGCGGCGTATGCCGGCTTCTGGGATGCGGACCTGGCGACGCCGCTCGACGACATTGCCGAGTTTCTGCGCGTCCTCGAGGCGCGGCCGGAGATCGATATGGTGTTCGGCTCCCGCGTGAAGCTGCTGGGCCGCAAGGTGGAGCGCCATGCGGTGCGTCATTATCTGGGAAGAGTTTTTGCCACCGCGGCCTCCACGGTATTGGGGATGGCGGTTTACGATACCCAGTGCGGCGCCAAAGTATTTCGCGCCGTACCGGCGACCAGCAGTCTTTTCGACGAGCCCTTTTGCAGCCGCTGGGTGTTCGACGTCGAGGTGTTCGCCCGCTACATCCGCAACGTCGGCTCTGCGCGCGCGGCGGCGGACCGAATCTACGAATTCCCGCTGATGGTCTGGCGCGACGTCGCCGGCTCCAAAGTCAAGCCAAGCGACTTTTTTGTGGCCTTCCGCGACATCATGAGAATCTATTGGAAATATATGCGCACCGCGTGACGAATTTGCGGGCTCCGCGCCGCCTTGATACGATGAGGATGTCCCCTTCACGGTGGGTGTAGCTCAGCTGGTAGAGCGCTGGATTGTGGTTCCAGTGGCCGTGGGTTCGAACCCCACCACCCACCCCACCCAAAACTAAAAGACTTCTCCGTTCTGGCCGATCGGTTCGCTGCAAACCACCCGCGGCTGCGGGACCGGGCCGTGGCGGGATGCGAACAGGATAGCGTCGGCTGAACGCTCCGGTCGTGGTGTCCGCGATCAATACGACCGGCTCACCATCCGAACTTGGAGGCTCATTTCGCCGGTCTGGCGTGATCCAGGCACAGCGCGACCAGATCGCTGACATTGGCTTCGCCTACGCACATCACCGTGTCGGCGCCGCCCCAATAGATCTTCACGGTTCCATCGGACTCGGCAACGGCGCCGCAGGTGAACACGACGTTGTGGACATATCCCGTGACTTCCCAGGGATCTTCCGGCTGCAAGATCCACGAGTCGCCCACGCCGATGATCTTTGCCGGGTTGTGCAGGTCGTGAAGAGCGACCCCCAAGCGATAGACTGATCCATCCATCGTCCGGAAAACGCCGTGATAGATGGAAAGCCATCCCTGCTCCGTCTTGATTGGCGGCGCGCCCGGGCCGATCTTCAGTTCATCCCAATGATACTGTTCGGGCCGCATGATGAGCTGCGACTCGCCCCAAAAACGCAGGTCCGGGGAATAGGAAATCCAGATCGACCACGGAGCTATTTCCGAGTGAGGACGGTCCAGCCGTGCATAGAGTCCGTCGAACTTTTCGGGAAAGATCACGACATTCCGGTAGTCTGCCTCCGTGATGAGGGAGATCCTTTCCACGTAACTGAAGTCCTTCGTCTTTGCCAGGGCGATGCGGACTCCATTTCGCGAATAGGCGCTGTAAGTGATGAGATACTCGCCGTCGACGCACGTCACGCGGGGATCTTCGACACCAAACTCCTCATAAGTGGCGAAAGGGCCGTCTTGCGCAGGAGTCAGGAAGGGTGCGGGATCAGCCGTGAAGTGGAAACCGTCGGGGCTGCGTGCCAAACCGATAATGGAACGTCCCGTGCGCAGATGGGAACGGAACAGCATGATGTATCCGTTCTCATGCTTGACGACCGCTGCGTTGTGGACCGTCTCTACCGGGTAGGGGATATCGGCTTTGGTGAGGATGGGGTTGTGAGCATATCGCCTTACGAGGTCCGGCTTAGTATTCATCTCTTCCCTTCCAACGCAAAGATGGCCCGGTAGACCCGTTCGTACGCTTCCACCATGGTTTCGACGGAGAAACACCGCTGGACCCGTTGGCGGCACGCGATGCGATCGATTTCGCCCAGCCGTTCCATGGCCTGCACTGCTTCGTGGACGTTATTGACCAGGAAGCCCGTCTGCCCGTCCTGGATCACCTCGCGGCAAGAGCCGAGGTCCATGGCGATCACGGGCACGCCGGCGGCATTGGCTTCCGCCAGGACCAGTCCGAATCGCTCCGGGATGGTGTTCAGGTGCAGCAGTGCTCGTGCGCGCGCGAACAACGCGTTCTTGCCCGGCACGTCCACTGGCCCGATGTAACGGATCGCCTGACCGAGGTGAGGCTCCACTTGCTCGCGGAAGTACATCCGATCCTGAATGATGCCGGCGATGAGCAGCGGCAACCCGCTCAGGCGCGCAACTTCGATGGCCAAGTGGACACCCTTGTCCGGGTGAATCCGGCCGAGGAAGATCAGGTCATCGCCGCCATGTTCGTGCATCGGGTACAGCGAAAGGTCGATGCCGTTGTAGACTGTCGCCAGATAGTTCAGACCCGGTGCACGATCGGAGTTACTGATGGACACAAAGTATCCGTCGCGATACTTCTCATAGATTGGCATGATTCTGGGCGACGAGAATCCGTGGATGGTCGTCAGAACCGGCGTGTTCACCAGCCGTGTGTAAGAAAGCGCCATGAAGTCATAGTGACTGTGTATAAGATCAAACTCGGAAGCGTGCTCAAAAGCCTCGGAGATATGAAGGTACTCTGCTACTTTCGGGTCGACAGTGGGATCCTCTTCGTATCCACGATCTATTACAGCGTGCAAGTGAGCCAGGGTCACGGAATCCCGAGTGGCGAACAACGTCACATCCCAGCCACGGGAGACCAATCCTTCGGTGATGTTGCTGGCGACCGTCTCCCACGCGCCATACTGCCGGGGAGGCGTGCGCCAGGCTACGGGCGACAGGACGGCCACCTTTTTGTTGGGGATGGTCATGGCAATGGGGCTTCCCGCTCCATGGCAGCCAGCACCTCGGCGAGCGGGACGGTTGCAAAACCGGTGGCATGATCGGCCATGCCATAAGGAATGATGAGTTCGCCGTTGTGGACGAGAGCGCCGCAGGTGTATACGACATTGGGCACGTAACCCTGACGCTCGCTCTGGTTCGGTTTGAGCAACGGCTCGCGGAGCCGTCCAATCACTTTGCTCGGGTCATCGCGATCGAGCAGGAAGGCGCCAATCGAGTACTGTCGCATCGGGCCGACCCCGTGGCTGAGAACGAGCCATCCGGCATCGGTCTCGATTGGAGATCCGCAGTTTCCCATCTGGACCAATTCCCACGGAAAAACAGGTTTAAGCAGCACGCTGCGCTCATTCCAGAAGTGGACGTTATCGGAAAACATCAGGTAGATGTTCTCGTTGTCCTGGCGGGAGAGCATGGCATAGAGGCCGCCGATCTTCCGGGGAAAGATCGCCATGCCTTTGTTTTCAGCGGCCGGACCGTTTAGCGTAATGAATCGAAAGTTGAGGAAGTCAGAAGTCTCCACCAGTTCCGGCACGACGACCCTGCCATCGAAGGCGGTGAAGGTCGCGTAGTAGATGCAGGTACCATCGTCGTTGCGAAAGCAAACGAAGCGGGCGTCCTCGATGCCATTGCGTTGGGACGGTGTGGCTGGGAACAAGATGCGCTCGGACAACTCCTGCTCCGGCCGGAACTGGACCTCGTAGTTGGACCGGGCGAGTATCCAAATCCCCTGCGAGGCGTCTTGATCCTCCTGCGACATTCCATCCGGAAGGCGAAACTGCTCCGCCTGGAGCCCGGCGCGAAGATCTTCCAGCGCAAACGACTCCCTGAGTTTTTTCATCACGCGGCGCGTGAATTCGCCCGTCAATCCCAGCTCAGAGAGTTTTCGCTCGAACAGCGGCTTTTCGTACACGGGGTTTGGGATCTGCCGCGGCTCGATGAGAAAGCCAGCCGGGGGAAAGACCTCGATCCGGCGATCGGAATAGATGATACCGGTTCGAAACGCAATGGAAGAAATGTGTCCTTCTCCGGTGGCACGCAAGCTGAGAATGAACCGCAGAGCGCCTGCCGCGAGACCGGCTTGGTCAGGATGCGGCACGATGGAAGGATTGAAGAGGGCAGCGGATTCCAAAGAGTATTCAGCCAGGAAGTAGGAGCCGATCAGCAGTCGTCTTGGTTCGGAAATGTCCTCAACCCCCGCCAAAGACTCACGGACCTGTTCGAAGCGCTGCAGGAAGCGATCGTGGATTTGGTGGTGGCGCCGAGAAAACTGAGTGGTCACCTCGGCCAGCAACTGGCAGACGCGCTCTTCCGGGAGCGCCATGATCCTGGCGACGATCCCGGCGACCCGCTCGGGACCACCCGGACTGAAGGGCCGCAGGAGAACGCGGGACTGGTCGGGCTTGACGAATGTGGCTGTACGTTTGAGGTGCATGGGCGTTGGCGGCTACTCCGTGATCGCGATCGGTTCTCTAAAACTCGTCAGTATATTTTGTGCTAATTGCATCTCCGCCAATGAAAGCAGGAAGGCGAGGGTCGATTCCGCTCCCTGGTTTCCGTTGACCCGATCCACATGCAACCCATCGCGGCAGCCGCCCGTCTCGGAAGAGTAAAGCTCGAGTCCGAGATCGTTCCAGCCGATGAACCAGTCAAAAGCGCGCTGTGCCTGCTCATACCACCAGACGTCCGAAGTGGCGCGGTAGGCTTCCAGGCAGGCCGAGACTGTTGCCTGCGCATCAATGGGCTGCTGGTCGAAATTGGCGCGCGTGCCGCCGCGGCGGTAAAACCCATTACTGCCAACGGGCCGAAAGTGCCCCTTCTCGGACATCTGCAACTCGGTCAGCCAGCGTAGAGCATCGAGGCCGCGCTGCAGCACCGCTGGTTGTCCCGTTGCATGTCCGCTAACAATCAAGGCGTGCGCGAGCTTCGCGTTGTCGTAAGACAGCTCCTCTTCAAACCATTGCCAATCCGGATGCGCGCTCGCTTCAAAGAGCTCCATGAGATGGCAAGTCAATGCTTCCCGGGTTTGATTGACCAGGCTGTCACCGCTCAACCGGCGTAGATATTCGTGGATGCCGAGCAAGCCGAAGGCCCAAGCCCGAGGCGAAGAGAACCCGGTCAGCTCAGGCAATGCCAGCGCGAAGAGCTGCCCCGCCATCATCTGGAAGCTCCGAAAGGGCGAACGTCCCACGCCTAGGCCCAGCGCCCAGAGCGCCCTCCCTTGGCAGTCCTCCGATCCCTGTTCGTCCAGCCAGTGCCGCTCAAAACTCAAGTGGTTGTGGAAGCGTTTCGTCTTAAGATCGAAGGCGTGGTGGAGGAACGCCCCGGCAGTGGTAGCCAGTGCCCGCACACGCTCCGGCTCCTCACCCAATTCAGCAAGCAGCACGGCCAGGACGAAGGCACGAGCGTTATCGTCGGTGCAATAGCCTTCGGAAAAATTCGGAACACTGAAAATAGCGTGTTGGAAGACCCCCGTGGAATCGGTCATACGCGAAAGATGGCTCAATTTCATCGCCGGCAGCTCCCGCGGCTTTTGATCGAGCGTCTTGGTGGCGAGGAATTTGCGCGTCCGAGCGGCCACTTCCAGACGGGAACACTCGAAGGAACGCATGTACATCTGCGCCACGTTGCTCCAAACCATCTCGCGGCCTATCTTGTAAGCGTTCTTGCGGATGGCATGCCGGCGTGTATCGTCGCGCAGCAACCCGATCACCTCGCGTGCGATGGCCGGAGCGTCGCCGAATGGCACCAGCACACCGCGGTCCTCCGCCAGCAACTCCGCGGCGTGCCAATACGGCGTGGACACCACTGCTTTGCCGGCGCCAAAGGCGTACGCCAGCGTGCCCGAAGTAATCTGCGCTTCATTCAGGTAGGGCGTGATGTAAAGGTCCGCCGCGCCGATGAACTCCTTGAGATTCTCAAGGTCCACAAACTGGTTGTAGAAGATGACGTTCTTGTCGACTTTGTTCTTCTTAGCCAGAATCTCCAGGTTGAGCCTGTACGCTTCCCCGTGCTCCCGCAGTTCGTTGGGATGGGTGGCACCGAGGACGATATACACCACCTCGGGGAACTCCGCAAGAATGTGCGGTAGAGCGTTGAGCACGTTCTCGATTCCCTTGTTCGGCGAAAGCAGGCCGAACGTGAGCAGCACGACCCTGCCTTCCACGCCGAACTGATCCTTGAAATAAGTCGGATCGACGAAGCCCACATCGGGGATGCCGTGCGGTATGAGATCGATCTTGGCCGGCGGCGCCTGGTATATCTGCTGCAACATCTGCCGTCCATGCTCAGCCATCACCACCAGCCGGGTAGAGAGCGAGATTAACCCCTCCATCACCCGCCGCTGATCCGCCTTCGGCTCGCGCAGAACCGTGTGAAGCGTTGTCACGACGGGCATTCTCAATTCGCGCAGGAGTGCCAGAATGTGAGCGCCGGCCGGCCCACCGAAAATGCCGAACTCGTGTTGCAGGCAGACGATGTCCACGTTGCTGATGTTCAGAAAGTCCGCGGCACGCAGATAGGACGACAGGTCCTGCTCCTCAATCTCGAAGCGAACCACCTCCGGGTACTCGTAGCCTCCCGGAATGTCGTTGACCGACACGGCCAGGCACTGGCTCTGCGGGTGCGCGCTTTGAACGGCGGCCAGCAGGTCGGAGGTAAAAGTAGCAATGCCGCACTTGCGTGGTAAGTGGTCGCCGACAAAAGCGATCTTGCGGACTTTAGAAGTGCTAGTCATGAAGGCATTCCTTTGCTGCCTGGCGGTCTCCCGCCGCTTCGATCAGTTTGCTCCAGGTCGCCCTGCAGACGGGAAATGGAGTGGATCCCGCAGGTTTTGCAGTTCCCGGTAATAATAAATTGGGGAAGGTCGCTTTCCTCTCAGCTTCAGAGCCTTCAGAAACACGATTTCCTCTTCGGTGGCATCGCCACTCAACGACGCATCCTTTAGGAATTGTTCGAGGCCTGGTTCAGCAGCAACGGGCTCTGGGGGCTCCTGTTCGGCAAACTCAAATCGCTTCAGGCTTCCTGCGGTAAGCCGGCGGTTAGGCACAACCTCCATGCCGAAGGTCTTGAGGTCGATATCCCAAGAGTCAATGATCGGGTCGAGAAAGGAGATACAGTTTTCAACCGAGACGTTGAACACGTCTGTGTCCAGGAACTCGAGAATCGAAACGCGCACCTGCTCGTAGCTGCGGTCGCTGAGTTGGGCCATCAGGCGGAGCCAGCCTTCATTTTGCAGTTCCTCCTTGGCAACCCCCTGGACGACATCCAGGAGTTTTTGAGTGACCAGGCGTTCGAGTTCGCCAAACGGCTCCTTCTCAAAAATCCGGCGCACTTCTTTTTGCCGGGCGGAATCGCATTTGCGCAGAATCAACTCGCGGCACTCCTTGAATAGAGGCCGCGGGACCTCCGCCACTCTTTTCCTCAATTCCTCTTTGTGTTGCAGCTCAGCCAGTTTTGAGAGTTCATCGCTCGGCAGTTTCAAGGCCCTGCCGATCTTCTGGTAGATGTCGGTGCGTCCTGGCGAGGGGGGAGCCTTCTTTCGGGCCAGCAGTTGCGAAATGTAGGATTCGGTCACTTGAGCAGCCACGGCGAGGTCTTTCTGCTCCAAGCCAAGTTCGGTTAAACGCTGCCGGATCAAAAGGGATACGTCCACTGGGTTGTCCTGTCCGCCTGATTAACTATATTTGGTCAATCAGGTAATCTAATCTTCCCACAAACGCACTTGACAAGCAAGCCAAGTTAACCGATAATAGTTAATGGCTGAGCACTCCCGCCCACTCGCAGATCTTCTGAGCTAAGTCAGGCGATCTGATCACCGTCCCCTTAGGTCACCCGGACCACGCCAAACGAAGGAGCACGCGAGCATGATGAGCACTCGACCTGCCGGTCCTCAATTCCGCGAAGGTGACGGAGTCGTCCTGGCCAAGGGTACATACCAGGGCACCCAAGGTGTATTTCGCCGGCTGAGAGAAGACGCCAACTGGGCGGATATCACCGAGGGCAATGGTAACATCCGCTGCCACCCGGTGGCATGGCTCGCCCACTCCGCGGGCGCGATCCCCGGTTCCGTGAACTGACACCGCCATGACAGACCTAATCACAGCGGGAAGCATTTTGGTTCAGGAAGGCACACATCTGCCGAAACCCCTGCTGCTCCAGAGCGAGTCCGGTGCCAGTGGATGGGCAGCAGTCAAAGGCACTCGTTCGGGGTTCGAGAAGGGAATCCGGGACGCCGGCTGGACCTTTTTCTTCATGGCTGGAGAGATCAAGACCACCGTCTTCGCATTTGACAAGCAAAAGGCACTGCGCGCCGCTTTGAGACGGCTCATCGCGAACGCAAAATCTCAGCACTGCAACAGCATCGAGATTACGGGAGTGGCAGGCAAATCGTTCCTGAAAACGCCCTATATGACTGTCTCCGCTCACCCGCGACATCTACAAAAGGGCCTGGTCTTTTCCGTCAATGGTAGTTTGCCGTGAACTGCCTACCATACCGCCGGATATGGCAGTTGAGGCCGGCTCCGATCCGGCACGCTCTTCACCGGCTCAATCGAACTGGAGGCTAGTAAGCATCATGAACATTCGACCCCTATACGACCGCATCGTGGTGAAGCGGATAGAGGAACAAGAAACCACACGCAATGGCATCGTTATCCCCGATTCGGCCAAGGAAAAGCCCCAGGAGGGTGAAGTGATGGCCATCGGGAAGGGCAAGCGGCTCGATGACGGCAGAATGGTCGCCCTTGACGTCAAAGCCGGCGACCGCATCCTGTTCGGCAAGTATTCCGGCAACGAGATCAAACTGGATGGCACTGAGTACATCATCATGCGCGAGGACGACGTCCTCGAAGTTTTGGACGCAGCCCCCAAGGCGCTCTTGAAAGCCGGCTAATTCAAATCTGAATAGTGAGGAACCTATCTATGGTAAAGCAAATTACGTACAGTGACACCTCCCGCCAAGCGATCCTGAGCGGCGTCAACCAGCTTGCCGACGCGGTGAAGGTGACCCTCGGTCCCCGCGGACGTAACGTCGTACTCGAAAAGAAATATGGCGGGCCGACCATCACCAAAGACGGTGTGACTGTGGCCAAAGAGATTGAGTTAAAGGATCCGCTCGAGAACATGGGTGCCCAGATGGTGCGCGAGGTGGCGTCGAAGACCTCCGACGTCGCTGGGGACGGTACCACCACGGCCACGATTCTGGCCCAGGCAATCTACCGCGAAGGCGTCAAAGCGGTCACCGCGGGGGCGAATCCGATGGCTATCAAGCGCGGCATCGACAAAGCCGTGGAAGTTGCCGTCGAGGAAGTCAAAAAGCTATCCAAACCCGTCTCCGGCGACATGATAGCCCAGGTGGGCAGCATTTCCGCCAACGGCGACCCCACCATCGGCAACATCATTGCCGAGGCGATGAAGAAGGTGGGCAAGGACGGCGTGATTACGGTCGAGGAATCCAAGACGATGACCACCGAATTGCAGACGGTGGACGGGATGCAGTTCGATCGCGGCTATCTCTCACCCTATTTCGTGAGCGACGCTGAACGCATGGAGTGCGTTTTTGAGGATCCTTACATCCTCATTCACGATAAGAAAATCAGCAACATGAAGGACCTGCTGCCGATTCTCGAGCAGATTGCACGCGCGGGTAAGCCGCTGCTGGTGATCGCCGAAGATGTGGAAGGCGAAGCACTGGCCACGCTCGTAGTCAACAAGCTGCGCGGCACGCTCAGTGCCTGTGCCGTGAAGTCCCCGGGCTTTGGCGACCGCCGCAAGGCAATGCTGGAAGATGTCTCGATTCTGACTGGCGGCAAGGCCATCATGGAAGAGACCGGCATCAAGCTGGAGGGTATCAAGCTGGAGGACCTCGGCCGCGCCAAGCGTGTCACGGTGGATAAAGACACCACCACCATCATCGACGGCGCCGGCTCGCAGAAGGATATCGAAGGCCGGATCAAGCAACTCCGGGCGCAAATCGAAGAGACAACCTCGGACTATGACCGCGAGAAACTGCAGGAGCGGCTGGCGAAGCTGGCCGGTGGCGTTGCGATCATCAAAGTCGGCGCTGCGACCGAAACCGAGATGAAAGAGAAAAAAGCCCGTGTCGAGGACGCTCTCCACGCCACTCGCGCCGCGGTCGAAGAAGGCATCGTCCCCGGCGGAGGCGTTGCACTGCTTCGCGCTTCGGTCGCGCTGCAAAAGCTCAAGCTTGAGGGCGACGAGCAGTTCGGCGTCACTATCGTTCGTCGTGCGTGCGAGGAGCCCGTGCGGCAGATCGTCGTCAACTGCGGGCCCGAAGGCGCCGTCGTCGCCGAGAAGATCAAGAACCACCGGGACGCAAACTTCGGCTTCAACGCCTCCACCGAACAATACGAAGATCTGGTGAAGGCCGGCGTAATCGACCCCACCAAAGTAACTCGCACAGCTCTGCAAAATGCAGCTTCCATCGCCTCTCTCATGCTCACCACCGAGGCCACGGTCTGCGGGGTTGTGGAGGAGTCAAGCGAATAGGACACAGATGAACAAAAGACTACTGAAGCGACACAAGCGCCAGGTTGCGCGTGCTAAGGAACGGGTGAAACTGTCGGAGCCCGACGTGAGAACTCCGGAACAACTGGCGGCAGCGCGCGAGGCGAGCCGCGCAGTCGTCAGCCGGCGAACCGACCGCCGCGCACCTTACTCCACGCCGCCGCCACATCGTGCCGGCCCCGCCGCAACCGGTGCTGCGAAAGCCGATGCAGCCTCATGATCCGCGCCAGGGTAGGGCTGTTCTCCACACGCTGCCCGCATTGCAAATCCATCGATTTTAGAAGCGTGGACGCGCGGAATGCCGTCGAAACGGCTTTCCAATGGCTGCTTCACCCCTACCGCTGCTCTCTCTGCGGCCACCACTTTTTCCTGTTCCGATGGCAAGCTCTCATTGGAGGGACCGCTTAAGAGCGCCCCTTTGGCGGCGGCAGCGCACTGCATGGGGCGTTGCCATCGGCGGCAAGGAGCGGTCAGCAGCTTACCGCCGCGTACCAATTCCGCTTGGATTGTGGTTCCAATGGCCGTGGGTTCGAACCCCTCCACCCACCCAGTCCTTACAGCTTCGGATTCAGCCCCAACACCTTCACCAGAAAAGCCCAGCGGTCGGTGAACTCGTCGATGGTTTTCGATGTCGGCGTGCCGGCGCCGTGGCCGGCGCGGGTTTCGATGCGGATCAGAATCGGGGCCGGCCCTTGCTGCGACTCCTGCAGCGTGGCCGCGTATTTGAAGCTGTGGCCGGGCACGACGCGGTCGTCATGATCGGACGTGGTGATCAGCGTGGCGGGATAACTGGTCTTGCGGATGTTGTGCAGGGGCGAGTAGGCCAGGAGCGTTTGGAAATCATCCGGGTTGTCCGGCGACCCATATTCGCCCACCCATCCGGCGCCGGCGGTGAACTTGTTGAACCGCAGCATGTCCATCACGCCGACGGCGGGCATGGCGGCGCCGAACAAGTCGGGACGCTGGTTCAGGCAGGCGCCCACCAGCAGGCCGCCGTTGCTGCCGCCGAAAATCGCCAGCTTAGGCGTTGAGGTGTAGCGGCTGCGGATCAGCCATTCGGCGGCCGCGATGAAATCGTCGAACACGTTTTGCTTGTTATGCCGCGCGCCGGCCAGGTGCCAGGCCTCGCCATATTCGGATCCACCGCGCAGATTGGCCTCGGCGTACAGGCCGCCCATTTCCAGCCATTCGACCAGGGCGGGGCTGAACGACGGAGTGAGGGCGATGTTGAACCCGCCGTATCCATAAAGGAGCGTGGGATTCCGGCCGTCGAGCGCCATGCCCTTGCGGTGAACCAGGAGCATCGAAACCTTGGTGCCGTCTTTCGACGGATAGAAGACCTGATCGGTTTGGTACTGGCCGGCGTCGAAGCTGACCTGGCTGCGGCGCAGCAGCGTACTGCGGCCGCTACGCAAATCGAGGCGGTAGAGCGCGGCCGGCGAGGTGAAGGTGACGAAGCTGTAGAACAGCTCGCTCGCATCGGGCTGGGCGGGCGACCAGTTAGCGGTGCCGATGCCATCCAAGGCGACATCGCTGCTCGTCTTCGCCGCCAGCGAATAGAGGACGGCGCGCGCGTGGGCGTTGTGCAAATACGAAAGCAGCAAGCGCCCACTCGCAAGAGCCGCGTGTTCGAGGCTGTCGGGCTTCTCCGCCACGATTTCGGTCCAGTGCTCGCGGCCGGGCTGCGCAAGATCGATGGCAATGATGCGGCCCTTCGGCGCTCCATCCGTGGTGCGCACGTAGATGCGGCTTCCCTGGCTGCCGGCGTAATCGTAGATGCCCTTGGGATCGGGCGTGAGCAGCGTCATGCGCGGGCTGGCGACAGAGAGATCCTCGAAGTACAGCATGTTGCGGGAGCTGTCCTGGGGCAGATCCATGTGAACGATCAGCCAGCGCCCATCCGCGGTGAGCACAGGGCCGAACCCGCTATCGGCGTGCGCCGGGTCTTCGTAAACGAACTGGTCCCGATCGGCCGCCTCGCCGGCGCGGTGCAGCATCACCTTCGGATTGCGATTTACCGCGGTGAGGATCTGGCCCTCCGGCGGCTTGGGATAGCGGACGTAGTAGAAGGCGCGGCCATCCGCGGTCCAGGCGGGCGCGGCATCCTTGGTCCACTGGAGCACTTCGGGCAAGTCCTGGCCCGATTCGACGTTGCGGATGCGCCACTCGCACCAGTCCGAGCCGGCCTGCGCCAAGCCAAATGCCAGCAGGCGGCCATCGCGGCTGGGAGCCAGACCGCAGAGCGCCGCGGTGCCATCACTGCGGAAGGTATTGGGGTCGAGCAGCACCTGCGGATGGTTGCCCTGGGCGTCCACCGTATACAGCACCGCTTGATTCTGGAGGCCGCTGTTGCGCAGCAGGAAATAATGATTGCCGGCGGAGAACGCGCCGGCATAGCTCCACATGAAACCGTGCGAGAAGTTGGTGAGCGTCGAGGCGGGATAGCGCTCGTAATCGAACAACTGGGTGAGGCGGCGCTTAATGGCATCGTGCTGCGGGATGGCGGCCAGCCATTGGCTGGTCAGCTTCACTTCGGCTTCGATCCACGCGCGTGTGGCGGGGTTGTCCGGGTCTTCCAGCGTGCGGTAGGGGTCGGCGATCTTGTGGCCGTGGTAATCGTCGACCTGGTTGGTGCGCGGCGCACGCGGGTACACCAGCGTCGAGGCGCTTTGGGCCAGGGCTGCGCACAGTGCGGCCAGCGCGGCCAGCGCGGTGAGAATGTTTCCAGTGAGACGGGCTCTGAGCATCGAGTTCAGTGTACCCGGTGCCGGGTAGTTGCGGGGGGCAGCCGGCAGTGCCACCAGCTCGTATAGCCCGGCTCGATCGTCGAACTGGGGCCGCCCGCAAACGAAGCACTCGAGACCGCGATTTGAATGCCAGCGCAGCGGGCCTTGGAGCAACGGCTGTTATAATCGAGCTTCAATTCACCTTTAAGGAGAGCTGCTGTGCGAAACAAGATCACGGTTGTGGGTGCGGGCAACGTGGGCGCCAATTGCGCGTTGCGCATCGCGGATAAGGGACTGGCCGATGTCGTCCTGGTGGACGTGGTTGAGGGCGTTCCGCAAGGCAAGGGGCTAGATCTGCTGCAGTCGGGGCCGGTGCAGGGCTACGACGTCACGATCACGGGCACGAACGACTATGCGCCCACCGCCAATTCCGACATCGTCATCATCACCGCCGGCTTCCCGCGCAAACCGGGGATGAGCCGCGACGACCTGCTGATGGCCAATTACGGGATCGTACGCAGCGCTACCGAGGAGGCCGTTAAGTACTCCCCGAACTCGATCCTCATCCTGGTGACTAATCCACTGGATGCGATGGCGCAGGCGGCCTACTGGGTCTCGAAGTTCAACAGGGAGCGCGTGGTGGGCATGGCGGGCGTGCTGGATAGCGCGCGCTTCCGCACCTTCGTTGCGCAGGAACTGGGCGTCTCGGTGGAAAACGTCACCGCAGTGGTAATGGGCGGCCACGGCGACACCATGGTGCCGGTGGTGCGGCTGAGCAACGTCTCCGGCATTCCGCTGACGGAGTTGATGGACCAGGCGACCATCGACGGCATCGTGGCGCGCACGCGCAACGGCGGGGCCGAAATCGTCAAACACCTGAAAACCGGCAGCGCTTACTATGCCCCGTCGGCGGCGGCGGTGGAAATGGCCGAATCCATCCTGAGAGATAAGAAGAAGGTGCTGCCCTGCGCCGCCTATCTGGAGGGCGAATACGGCATCCACGGCCTGTTCGTCGGCGTGCCGGTGAAGTTGGGCGCGCGCGGCATCGAGAAGATCTACGAGCTGAAACTGACCGCCGAGGAGCAGGCGGGGCTGCAGAAGAGCGCCGCCGCCGTGCAGGAACTGGTGGATGTGCTGAAGAGCAAAGGGTAGGCATCTTCCTCAAGTCCGCCGCGCGGCTGCGACCGTGTGATGTTGTGTTTTTCAGTGAACCACTTCCTGACGGTCGTGGCTCCGTTCGGAGCCGCGAGCGTCAGCGAGCGGTGTCACGGTAAGACCGAATCTGGCGGCCGGCAAACCAGTGTCAGAACCCGAAGTGCTGGGGATTGCGGGCGATGATGATGGCGGCGAATACTTTGGGCACGTACTCGCGAGTCTCGGCGGGCAGGGCGCGGACCCGATACAGGTACCAGAAGTTGCGCTGCTTGATGGGGTCCTTAACGGATTTCATAATCGCCTGCTTGACCCCTGTCGGTCCCAGATTGTAAGCCGCCAGCACCAGCATGACGGAACTGCCGGCGCCGAAATCGAGGATCAAATCCCGGAGGAGATGGCAGGCGGCGCGGGTGGAATCTCCCAAGTTGTAGCGCTGGTCCACGGCTCCGTCCACGCGCAGACCGTAAAGCCGGGCGGTAATGGCGGTGAACTGCCACGGCCCTGCGGCGCCCGCCGTACTGCTGGGCCTGGCGGCAAAGGCGCTCTCCACCAGCGGAACGTAGGCGAAATCGGGCGGCAGTTTCTCCTCTTCCAGCATCTGTCGCATAGCCGCGATTTTCCGGGCGTCTGTGCCGAAGGCGCGCTCCATGTTTGCCCGGTCGACGCCCTGGTCGCGCCGGATGTAGAAATTGACGCGCTCGATAAACTCCAGCGGGATGCTGTATTCTTCCGCGCCGAATTCACTCATCAGAGCGTGGATCTGCTGCGTCACAAACGTCTCTTTGTAAATCCCGCCCATGCGATACAGCAGGTTGTGCTGGAGCGTTTCGGCCTGGCCCTGGTACACGTCGAGCAGTGCAATCAGGCGGTCTCTCTCTTCCGGCGTCGCCTGCCCTTCCGCCAGGCGCGTTTCGATCTGTTCAATCCGCCGGTCAATCGACGCCTTCTCCGCCTTCAGCGCCCGGATCTTCCAATACCCGTACGCCGAAGTCAGCAGCAGGACCGCCGCGAGCGCGTAGATGACAAACATGAAGCGCCGGCTGCTGCGCGCCAGGGCCTGGTGGACCACGTCTCGCATCAGGTTCATGGTCTGGCCGCCCAAGCCTTCGATGCGAGCCAGGCGGGCCCGTTTCACGGCTTCCGAAAGCAGGGCTTCGTGGCTCTCCGGGTGGGCCTCCTGTGCGGTGCGCAACTGCGTGGGGACGATGCCTCGGGGGATGACGAGGGTTCGCTCAAATTCCGACGCGGCCGATTCCTCCATCAGAAACGCAAACTCCGGGCCGTCATTTCCAAGCTGGATGATGGCTTGAGTGCACAATTCGGCGTCGGCGATCTTCTCGCCATTGAGGTAGGTTCCGTTGGTGCTGCCTGTGTCGCGAATGCGCCAATGGTCGCCGTCCTTGGAGATCTCTACGTGTTGCGCGGAAACGGTGGCCGCGCTGGGGCCTTGAATGACGACCTCGTTCTCCGGGCTTCGGCCGATACGCGTGCACCCATCGGGAAGCAGGTAGCGGGTTCCGGCAAGCGGCCCCGACCGGGATACGAGCCACGCTTTGGTCCGGGAAACGACTATGCCATCGTCAGCCATGAAGGCACCGGCTCACTTACCTATGATTTCACGCCCGGGCGCCCGATGGGCGAGAGCGCGACGGGCCACGTGATCCACGATACATGACAGGCACAGCCCGCCACCGTGTACATGGGGGTCTTCCCAGCCAGGCAAAGCAGCGGCAGTAAGCAATCGCGCCAACTCCCTGAAACTCGCCGAAGCGACAAGTAGAATCTCGAGATGGCACGCAGGAGTGCGTGCGCCACGGATCCCTCGGCGTCTTAGTACACCAGGCTTCCCGGCTGCAGGGCGGGCTGGCGGATCTCGCTGCATCCGCGGCCGGTGGGAAGCAGCTTGCCGGGGTTCATGCGAGACTCGGGGAAAGAAGGGGTCGGGAAAGAAGGGGTCAGTCTGAACTGAGCGGCCTATTTGAACTTTTGAACTGAACAGTGGTACACGCTGTTGAGTCCTCCGGCCAGCAGGTTAGATAAAGAGATCGGCGGTCACTCTGAACACTGACGCGAGCCTCTTGGCCTGTTCCTTACTAATGGAACGCTTACCACTCAGTACCTCCGAAACCCGGCCGCGCGTACCCAGCACCGGCAACAGGTCGGCGGCTGTTCGTCCGCTCGACTTCATCAGGTAGGCCAGCATTTCGTTGGGAGCAAGCGGAGGCAAAGGGTGATGACGATCATCGTAAGCCTGAATCAGAATGGCCATGGTTTCCAGCAGCGCGGACTCCTCCGGGGACAAGCGCTCTTCGCCCTTGTTTATCAGATGTTCCACTGCGGCAACCATATGGTCGTATTCTTCCTCGGTCTCGATGGCTTTTACGACGACGCGACTCGCGAGCCTGGCATATTTCCTTGGGTCGACGGTGAGCAGAGCGCTCATGGTTTCCACGTACCTTTCTCATATTCCTTGTGCGTCATGATGCCGCGCACGAACAGCACTCCGCGGGCGAAGTTCATCTCCGCGACGATCCTATACTTGTTGCCTCCGACGTCAAAGACGACGTGCGGAGCCACAAAATCCGCAGTGTTGAACGATTGCTTCACGTCCGCGAAACTGGACCACGTCGCCCGCTTGGCGACTCGGTACCAGTGGTCCATGGCGCTGCGAGCATGCGGGTGCTCCTCGCAGAAGGTCCGAATCGCCTTGTGGCTGACAACGTGCACCCAGAGCCAGTCTCATGGTCCCATTATGGGACCGCCATGTCAATACACCAGGCTTCCCGGCTGCAGGGCGGGCTGGCGGATCTCGCTGCATCCGCGGCCGGTGGGAAGCAGCTTGCCGGGATTCATGCGAGACTCGGGATCGAACAGAAGTTTGATCTGGCCGATCGTCTCCAGCGTGTCGGCGGGGAATAAGAGCGGCATCAGCTCATTCTTTTCCATGCCGACGCCGTGCTCGCCGGTGATGGAGCCGCCGCAGCCGATGCACCACTTCAAAATCTCCTCGCCCGCATGGCGCGCCTTTTGCTTTTCGCCAGGCGTCCGCGGATTGAACAGAATGATCGGGTGCAGATTGCCGTCGCCGGCGTGAAAGATGTTGCTGATGGTAAGCCCGTGCTCGCGGGCGACCGAGGCGATGAACTGAAGCGTCGCCGCGATGCGCGTGCGCGGCACCACTCCGTCCTGCACATAGTAGGTGGGACTGACGCGGCCCACCACGCCAAACGCGTTCTTGCGGCCGCTCCACAGCCGCTCGCGCTCCTCCGCCGTGCGCGCCACGCGGAACTCGATGGCGCCGCAGGATTGGCAGGCGGCGCGCACCTGCTCCACCTGCGTCTCGACGGCTTCGCGAATCCCTTCGAGCTCGATCAGCAGAACGGCCGCGGCGTCCATAGGGTAGCCGGCGTGCGTGGCTTCCTCCACCATGCGGAGCATCACTCCATCCAGCATCTCGATGGCGACCGGAGTGATGGCCTGCGCGGTGATTTCGGCGACGGTGCGCCCGGCGTCCTCGCTGCTCGAATAAATTGCCAGCACCGTCTTCACCATCTCCGGCTTGCGCATCAACCGCAGGGTGGCCTTGGTCACCAGGGCCATGGTGCCTTCCGAGCCGGTGAGCAGGCCGGTCAGGTCATAGCCCGGCAGATCCGGCAGGCCGCCGGTTTCGACCATACTGCCATCCGCCAGCACCAGTTCCAGCCCGAGCACGTGGTTGGTGGTGACGCCGTAGGCCAGCGTGTGCGGCCCGCCGGCGTTTTCGGCCACATTGCCGCCCACGGTGCAGGCGCGCTGGCTGGAAGGATCGGGCGCAAAGAAATATCCTTCGCGTTCCACGGCCACGGTGACATCCAGGTTGACCACTCCCGGTTCGACCACGGCGCGCTCGTTGGCCGTATCCAAATTGAGGACGTGGTTCATGCGGGCGAAGGCGATCATCATTCCGCCCTGGCGCGGGATTGCTCCGCCGGAGAGGCCCGTTCCCGGGCCGCGGCCGACGATGGGGAGGCCGAATTCATTAGCGACGCGGACCAGCGAGCCGACTTCCGCCGTGGTGCGGGGGAAAACCACCACGTCGGGCGGATGCTTGTCCTGGCCGCCATCGTATTCGTACAGAGCCAGGTCCTCGGGCCGGTCGAGATAGCCGCGCGGCCCGATCAGCGTGGCGATCCGCTCCTTGGCGGCGGGGGAGAGCATCGAACTTCAGTGTAGAACAGGGAAGCGGCACGCGAGAGCTCGTGGTGCGCTAGAGCGGTGTCCCTAAGCCACGACCTCAAAGCGCCGCATCAGCGGGCTAAGCCACGACGCGTCCGCTTCGATCGCTCGTGCTAGGGAGACCTTGAGGTTGCTTGGCACGATGAAAAGCAGCGCGAAGAATAGTTCCCAGCACCACCTGACAACGATGCGTTGTTCTGGATCGACTGTCGAGACGAGATCCTGGTACCCATTAGGCATTCCGCCGCGATATCCCAGCCCATACAAATCCTCCGTCGCTGCGGCGCCGTTCGAGCCCCAGGTAAAAAACACCGACGCAGCCGCGAGTTCTCCGCGGCTGACGCGCGCGTCGCACTCTCGGATCAGATCCCGGTACATCGAACGGATAGACGCTTTATCCTGCGCCATGACGAACGCGAAAGGATCGAAGTGCAGCACATGCCCGGTTCCGAAGGCGCCTCCCTTCAGTCGAGACAGGATAACTGGTTCCGACGGTCCAGCAGGATCTTGGACTTGGAGCTGACCGCGAACGAGTGAGAAACACGGCTCCGAGAACACGCGGCCCACGATGCTTCGCACCCCATGGTCCCTGTCGAGCACGGTCAGCGAGGACGATAAGCCGTCAATGACTGCTCTGGCGTGAAGGGCGGTGGACCCGGCATAGGCGATTTCTCCCGGGTGCAGCCCTGCGACCGGCCCGACACCACCCGGAGCAGTTGCAAAGCACGCGGCCTGAGCCGCCCCGAGCGTTGACGTCGGATAGCGATCAGCATTCCGTGCGCTCACAAGATGCCGGTGGGCAGATACGTAAACACTTTTTCCGCCGTGTGCCTCCACGATGTGGGGCTTCACGCTTTGCAGCAGCTGCGCCAACTCGCGAAGCAGAGCGAGGTAGCTGATGTGCTTGATTAGGTCCCCAGAGTTGCCAGCGTTCTTGTCCTGCAGGCTCGGGGAGGACAGCAGGTCATTCCGCGTGAGCATGTTAGTGCCGCCGGATGAAATCCTCCGCTCCTTCGGCCGGACGCCTCTTAGCGTAGCATCACCCATGGCATACTGGGACGTGCAACCGGCGGCGGAGACTCTGGCGGAAAGGCTGGCAGCGGTCCGCGCGCGCATGCAGGGCGCGGCCGAGCGGGCGCACCGCGATCCTGCCGGCATAACGCTGCTGGCCGTCACCAAGGTCTTTCCAGCAGAGGTGATTCGCCAGGCTTACGCTTTGGGCCTGCGCGAATTCGGCGAAAACTACGTGCAGGAATTCGCCGCCAAGGCGCCGCAGGTGCGTGACCTTGCGGGAGCGCGCTTTCACCTCATCGGCCATTTGCAATCCAACAAGTCGGGCCTCGCGGCCGAGTTGTTCGATGCCATCCAGACGGTGGATTCGCCGAAGCTGGCGCGGCGCCTGGAATCGGCCGGCCGCAAACTGGAGGTGATGCTCGAAGTGAAACTCTCCGGCGAGGCGGCCAAGAGCGGGGCCGATCCCGCTGCGTTGCCGGAGCTGATCGCGGCGGTGCGCGAGTGCCCGCACCTGACACTCACCGGCTTGATGACCATGCCGCCCTGGTCGGAGGATCCGGAGGCCGCGCGCCCGCATTTTCGCCGCCTGCGAGAGCTCGCCGTACGGCACGCGCTGAGCGGGCTTTCGATGGGGATGTCGCACGACCTGGAGGCCGCCATCGAGGAAGGCGCCACCTGTGTGCGGGTGGGCACGGCGCTGTTCGGCGCGCGGCGGAAAGCGTGACCGTTGGCTTCCATGCGCCGCTGCCTCCGGCGCGCACCGGCGTAGCGGATTACGCGGCGGCGCTGCTGGCCGATCTGCGCGGCCGCGGGAGGGTGGAGATCGCGCCCGCGCGCTGCGACGTGGCGCTCTACCACCTGGGCAACAACAAGCTGCACGCGGCCATCTACCGGCGGGCGACGGAGCGGCCCGGCGTGGTGGTGCTGCATGACGCCGTGCTGAATCATTTCTATCTGGGCCAGCTTGACGAAGCGGCGTATACCGAAGAGTTCGTGTATAACTACGGCGAATGGAACCGCGGGCTGGGCCGCGAACTGTGGCGGAACCGCGCCGCCTCCGGCGCCGACCGGCGCTATTTCGATTTCCCTATGCTGCGGCGCGTAGCGGAGCGCGCGCTGGCGGCGGTGGTGCACAATCCGGCGGCGGCGGAGATTGTGCGGCGCCATGCGCCCGGGGCGCGGATTGTTGAAATCCCGCACCTGTTTGTGCCCCCGGAACTGCCCTCGGTGTCGCAGGTGCTGGGCTTCCGCGAGCGGCTGGGCATACCGCCGGGCGCGTTCCTGTTCGGCGTTTTCGGCTACCTGCGGGAAACCAAGCGGCTGCTGCAGGTGCTCGACGCGTTCGCCGCCGTGGCGCGCGAGGTTCCGCATGCCATGTTACTGGTGGCCGGCGATTTCGTCTCGAGCGATCTGGAACGCGCCGCCGCTCCGCTGCTCGCGGCGCCTCACGTACGCCGCCTCCCTTACCTGCCGGGTGCGGATTTCTGGCTGGCCGCCAGCGCCGTGGATGCGTGCATCAATTTGCGCTATCCGGCGGCCGGTGAAACATCGGGCATCACCATCCGGCTGATGGGCATCGGCAAACCGGTGCTGGTGACGGATTCAGCCGAGTGCCAGCGCTTTCCTCAAGGCGCCGTGGTTCGGGTGGCGCCCGGCGTTGGCGAGCGCCAATCGCTGTGCGCACACGTCGTTTTGCTAACATCGATTTCTGAGGTGGCGCGTGCCATAGGCCAACGGGGGGCCGGGCACATTCAGACCCGCCATCGGGTGGAGTTAGTCGGAAGGCTTTACTGGGACTTGTTGTGCGAGTGCTGTGCCTCATCGCAGTCTGCGCCGCTGCTTTCGGCGGACCGCCGCGGCAGCAGGCCGTAAAGCTGTCGCATGTGGCCGTGCCCATGCGCGACGGCGTGCGCCTTTACGCCAACGTTTTTTTGCCCTCGGAGCACGCGCGCGTGCCGGCCGTCCTGGTGCGCACTCCCTACGGCAAGGGCGAGGAACTGGCGCCGAACTGGCGCGCGCTGCTGGAGCACGGCTTCGCGGTGATGGTGGAAGACGTGCGCGGGCGCTACGAATCCGAAGGCGACTTTGCGCCGCTCACGCAGGAGCCCGCCGATGGCGACGACACGCTGAACTGGATTGCGCGCCAGCCATGGTGCGACGGCAAGATTGGCATGACGGGCGGCTCCTACCTGGGCATTGTGCAATGGAAAGTGGCGCTGCGCGCCAATCCGCACCTCAAGGCGATCTTCGCCGTGGTGGCGGGCGACGACGATTACCGCGACCGCTTCTACTCGACCGGCGGCGCCATGAAGCTGGGCAACCGCCTGGAGTGGATGGCGGAGAATCTCAGGACGCCGGGCTACCATCCGGATTTCAACCGGTTCGTATGGCACCTGCCGCTGCGCACCGCCGACGTTGCCGCCACCGGGCGCGTCTCCAGCATGTACCAGGAGGCGGTGGCGCATCCAGCTTTCGACGGCTTCTGGCGATCGATCAGCACGCGCTCGCACCTGGACCAGGTTCGCGTGCCAGTATTCGCGGTGGGCGGGCTGTACGACAACTTCGTGGAAAGCGACCTGGAGGCTTTCGCGGCGCTGCACAAGAGGTCCGGGCTGAATCACCTTTTGATTGGTCCATGGCCCCATAATATGTCGGCCAAATTCGCCGGCGCGGATTTCGGCTCCGCGTCCGTGGCGCCAGTGCGCAGACTGACCATCGAGTGGTTCGACCAGTGGCTGAACGGCAAGAGCACTGCCATTGCCAGTGCCGCGCCGGTGCGAATCTTCGTGATGGGTGCGGATCAGTGGCTGGATGCGCGCGAATGGCCGCCTGAGCACGCGCGCGCCCGCAGTTTTTACCTCGCCAGCCAGGGCCGCGCCAACACCGCGGCGGGCGATGGCGCGTTGGAGGACCGGCCGCCGCGGCGCGCCGGGGCCGATCGCTTCACGTTCGATCCGCGCGACCCTGTGCCCACGCGCGGCGGCGCGGTGTGCTGCAACCCGCGCGTGTTCCCCTGGGGTCCGATGGATCAGCGCCCGGTGGAGCAGCGCCGCGACGTGCTGGTCTTCACCACGCGGCCACTCGAGCGCGACCTGGAAGTGGTGGGGCCGGTGAAGGCGGTGCTCTGGGTGGCCACCAGCCAGCGCGACACCGATTTCACCGCCAAACTGGTGGACGTGTTCCCCGATGGCTACGCGCGCAACCTGACCGACGGCATTTTGCGGCTGCGCTACCGCAAGTCGCTCGAGCGCGCCGAGCCGGTGCTGCCCGGCGAGGTGTACCAGATTACCCTTGATGCCGGCATCGCCAGCAACGAGTTTCTCAAGGGCCATCGCATCCGGGTGGAGATTTCAAGCAGCAACTTCCCACGTTTCGACCGCAACCCCAACACCGGCGCCCCCGTTGCCGGCGAGACCCGCTTGTTGAAGGCCAACCAGACCATTTACCACGACCGCCAGCATCCCTCGCGGCTGGTGCTGATGGTGATGTGAGCGCGGGCGAAGCTCGGTAAGCTATCGTAGTGTTTGTGAAAGCGCTGGTGAAAAGCCGTCCTGAGCCGGGCCTGTGGCTGGAAGAGGTCGAAGCTCCCAAGATCGGCATCAACGATGTGTTGATCCAGGTGCTGCGGACGGGCATCTGCGGCACCGACGTACACATCTACAAGTGGGACGAATGGGCGCAGGCCACGATTCGAGTGCCGATGGCGATCGGCCACGAATTCGTCGGGCGCATCGTGGAAGTGGGATCGAACGTCGCCGATTTCTTTCCCGGCGATATCGTCAGCGGCGAAGGGCACGTGGTCTGCGGGCGCTGCCGCAATTGCCTGGCCGGAAGGCGCCACTTGTGCGCCCATACGCTGGGCGTGGGCGTAAACCGGGCGGGCGCGTTCGCGGAATACATCGCGCTGCCCATGGCCAATATCTGGCGCCATCATGAGAGCGTTCCGCTGGACGTGGCGGCCATTTTCGATCCCTTCGGCAACGCCGTCCACACCGCGCTGTCATTCCCGGTGCTGGGTGAGGACGTGCTCGTCACCGGCGCCGGCCCCATCGGCATCATGGCCGCCGCCGTGGCGCGGCACGCCGGCGCGCGCTACACGGTGATCACCGATATCAACCCGTACCGGCTCGAGCTGGCCCGCAAGCTGGGCGTGACGCTGGCGGTGGATGCCAGCCGGACCACGTTGAGCGAGGTACAGAAGCAGCTTGGCATGACCGAAGGTTTCGACGTGGGGCTGGAGATGTCCGGCACCGCGGCGGCGTTTCGCGACATGCTCGAAAACATGAGCCACGGCGCCAAGATCGCCATGCTGGGCATCCCCACCGCCGAAATGGCCATCGACTGGCGCACCGTGATCTTCCGCATGCTCACCGTCAAGGGCGTGTATGGCCGCGAAATGTACGAGACGTGGTACAAGATGACGGTGATGCTCGAATCCGGGCTGGATATCACGCCCGTGATCACGCACCGTTACCACTACACCGAGTTTGAGCGCGGCTTCGAGGCCATGGTCTCCGGCAACTCGGGCAAAGTGATCCTGAGCTGGGAGTGAGATGGCTGCACGCATCACCGCCCGCCGCTGGCTGGTGCGCGGACGCGTGCAGGGCGTCGGGTACCGCTGGTTTGCGCAGCGAGCCGCGGCCGAGTTGGGCCTCAGCGGTTACGCGCGCAACCTGGACGACGGGCGGGTGGAAGTGTACGCAGCCGGTCCGGCGGCAAAGCTCGCCGAACTGGCTGGCATGCTGCACCGCGGGCCGCGCTGGGCCGACGTGCGCGGGGTTGAAGAACAGGAATGCCCCGTGCAAGAATTGGGTTCGTTTCGGATTGAGGCTTGATGGCAGATCTGAAGAAGTTGATTCGCGAGGTGCCGGACTTCCCCAAACCCGGCATCCTCTTCTATGACATCACCACGCTGCTGAAGGATCCGGCAGGTATGCGCGCGGTGATCGACGGGTTGAAAGACCATTACCGCGATGCCCGGGTGGACGTGGTATTGGGAATTGAAGCGCGCGGCTTCATTTTCGCTCCGGCGCTGGCCTACGCGCTGGGCGCGGGCTTCGTGCCGGTGCGCAAGCCCAAGAAACTGCCGGCGGAGACGGTGAGCGTGACCTACGACCTGGAGTACGGCACGGACACGCTGGAGATGCACAAGGACGCGGTTTCGAAGGGCACCCGCGTGCTCATCGTCGACGACCTGCTGGCCACCGGAGGCACCGCCGCCGCCGCGGCCCGCATGGTGGAATCGGCCGGCGGGCAAGTGGCCGGCGTGGGATTCGTGGTCGAGCTTACCTTCCTCCACGGGCGCGCCAGGCTGGCCGGCCGCGAGGTCTTCTCGCTGCTCCAGTACGACAAATGAGCTTGACTCGTCGGGCGCGCCTGCGCGCCCTTGCGAAAATCAACCTGGAGTTGCGCGTGCTCGCCGAGCGGCCCGACGGCTACCACGAGCTGCGCACCGTCTTTCACACGATTTCCCTCGCCGACTCGATCGAGATCGCCTTCACGCCGGCGCGCCGGACCACCATTGAACTGGTGGACGATCTCCATCTAGCGGATAACATCGCCGTGCGCGCGGCCTGCGCCGCGATGGATGCCATGCACCTCACCGGCCGCGTGGAGATGCGGCTCAAGAAGCGAATCCCGATGGGCGCGGGCCTGGGCGGCGGTTCGTCGGACGCAGCCGCCGTGCTGCTGGCGCTGCCGGTGCTGGCGGGGCGCAGCCTGCCGATGGATCGCTTGCGCCAGCTCGGTGAGCAGTTGGGCAGCGACGTACCTTTCTTTCTATTGGGCGGTGCCGCGGTGGGCATCGGACGCGGTACGGAACTGTTTCCGCTCCCGGACGGCAAGCCGTTGAGCGGCATTCTGGTTTCCCCCGGGATTCATATTTCGACGGCCGAAGCATACCGTCTGCTGAATTCGCGTTTGACAAGCGAATCTCAACAAAATAAAATGGTTACTTTCCAGTCGCGGGTGTGGGACGGGGGTGTCTCCAGGGCCGCTTGCAACGATTTTGAAACGGTGGCTGTGGAGCAACATGGCATCATCGGCGCGATCAAGAGACGGCTGCTGCGCGCCGGAGCTTCGATGGCGCTGATGAGCGGCAGCGGCTCGGCCGTGTTTGGAATTTTCCCCAACTCCGCCCAGGCATCCGAAGTTTTTAGGGTCTTCCGAAAAGAAAAGGCGTTTCGCTTTTCCCTGGTGAGCCGCGCGCGTTATCGCGCCATGTGGTGGCGAGCACTGGAAGAGCAGAGTAGCGCGAAAGTATGGCCTCCCCGAAACCGAAAAGAGCGATGAGTCACGACCGGCTGCAACTGTTCACGGGCAACGCCAATCCGGCGCTGTCGCAGGAAATCGCCCAGCACCTGAACACCGCGCTGGGCGCATGCACGGTGAGGCAGTTCGCCGATGGCGAAATCCACCTGCAGATCCAGGAGAACGTGCGCGGCGCCGACGTCTTCGTCATCCAGCCGACCTGTAAACCGGTGGAGCGCAACCTGATGGAGCTGCTGCTGATGATGCAGGCGCTGAAACTGGCTTCGGCGGAGCGCATCACGGCAGTGTTACCCTATTATGGGTACGCGCGGCAGGATCGGAAAGACAAGCCGCGCGTGCCGATTTCCGCCAAGCTGGTGGCGGGGCTGCTCGAATCCGCCGGCGCGGACCGCGTGCTGACGCTCGATTTGCACGCCGCGCAGATTCAGGGGTTCTTCGATATCCCTGTGGATCACCTGTTCGCCTCGCCGGTGATGATCGAGTATTTCCGGGCGCAGAACCTGCCGGATGTGACGGTGGTTTCGCCGGATGCCGGCGGCGTGGAGCGGGCGCGGGCGTTCGCCAAGCGGCTGAATTCGTCGCCGTTGGCGATTATCGATAAGCGGCGCGAAGAGGCCAACGTCGCCGAAGTGATGAACGTGGTGGGCGACGTGGAAGGGCGCCACTGCCTGCTGGTGGACGATCTGATCGATACCGCCGGCACGCTGGTGAAGGGCGCCGAAGCGTTGCTCGAAAAAGGCGCGGCCAGCGTTTCGGCCTGCGCCACCCACGCGGTGCTGTCCGGTCCGGCGGTAGAGCGGATCGAGGCATCCGCGCTGAAGGAGGTGGTTTTTACGAATTCGATCCCGCTGGCCGACGAGGCGAAGCAGTCGAGCCGGATCAAGGCGTTGTCGGTCGGGAATTTGCTGGCCGAAGCTATCCGGTCGATTCACGAAGAGACTTCGGTGAGCGTGCTGTTTATTTGAAGGTGGGACCGGTTGACCCCGGTTCCAGCGAGATTGGTTTTTTAGGGCCGGGCAGCAACCGTCCGGGCCGCAACCCACGTCAGCCCCTCGCGGGGTGAACCGGACTTGCGGAAAATAAAGGAGAGTTTGCGTGAAGAGAGATATTACCGTCACCGCCGAGGTGCGCACCTCGCGCGGCAAGAACGAAGCGCGCCGCACACGCCGGGCCGGGCAGATTCCGGCCGTCATCTATGGCGCATATAAGGACGCGGTCAGCGTATCGGTCAACCCGCGCGAAATCCTCAAGATCGTCCACAGTTCGACCGGTTACAACACGATTTTCAATCTGGCGATTCAAGGCGGCGAAACCACGCCGGTCATGCTGGTCGATCAGCAGGTGGACCCGCTGAAAGGCAACCTGCTGCACGCCGATCTGAAGCGCATCGATCTCACCAAGCGGATCCGCATCACCGTTCCCGTGCACACCGTGGGCGAGCCCGCGGGCGTCAAGCTGCAGGGCGGGTTGCTCGAAGTCATCACCCGCGCGATTGAAATCGAATGCCTGCCGGACGAGATACCGGAAGGTTTCTCAGTGGATGTGAGTGAGCTGATGATCGGGCAGAGCAAGCGCGCCAGCGATGTGGCGTTGGCGCCCTCGATGAAGTTGGTGAGCGCCGCCGATACGGTGATTGCGCACGCCGTGGCGCTGCGCGCCGAAGCCGAGCCGGTGGCGGAGGCCGCGCCCGTTGCCGAAGCTGGCGCCGAGCCCGCCGAGCCCGAAGTGATCAAGAAGGGCAAAAAGGAAGAGGAAGCCGCCGCCGAGGAAAAGGACAAGGACAAGGAAAAAGAAAAGGGCAAGAAGAAGTAGGCTTCCATGTTCCTGGTGGCCGGTCTGGGGAATCCGGGCGAGGAGTACGTGCGCACGCCGCATAACCTCGGGTTTCTCACCATTGACCGGCTGGCCGAGCGGCACGGCATCCGCGTCACCCGCAAGGATTCCAGAGCGCTCGTCGGGTTGGGCGAAATCGACGGGCATGAGGTGATGCTGGCCAAACCGCAAACGTATATGAATCTCAGCGGCACTTCGCTCGCGCCGCTGATGGAGAAGCACTCCGTTCCTCCGGATCGCCTGGTGGTGGTTTACGACGAACTGGATCTGCCGTGGCTCGCGCTGCGCATCAAGCCGAAAGGCACGGCGGCCGGCCACAAAGGCATGATATCGGTGATCGCGAGCCTGGGAACCAGCCAGGTGGCGCGGGTGCGGTTGGGAATTCATCCGGGCCGCCCGCTGCGGAGCGGCGCGGAATTTGTGCTGGCGCCGGTCGGGCGCTCACAGCAAAAGGAATTGGACGAATTCGTCGGCTACGCGGCCGATGCGGTTCGTTCGATAATCGCCGAGGGCGTCGTTAAGGCCATGACGAAATTCAATCGTCGCGCCCCAGGCTCAAACATAGAGGAAGCATGAGGATTTACGAAGAGCTATTCATCGTTAAGCCGGATGTGCCGGACGAGGAAGTCGACCAGTTCGTCGAGCAGTTGCGAACTCAGTTGACGGCCGCTGGCGTCACCGTGGACAAAGTCGAAAAATGGGGCAAGCGCCGCCTGGCATACCGGGTGGACAAGTACCGCGAGGGCGCGTACGTGCTGCTCGAATTCACCGCCGAGGCGGATACCGTAAAGGAACTCGAGCGCCGCTTGCGCGTCTCGGACCTGGTGATCAAGTTCCTCACCGTGCGCGTGGATCAGACGCGCAAGCGCCTGGACAAGCGGAAGAAGCAGCGCGACAAGCGGGCCGCCAAGCGCGCCGCCAGCGCGCCGCCGCCCACCGCGGCTGCTCCCGGTGCACCCCAGAGCGCGGCCCACACGGGCGAGGCGCCGGCCATGCCCGGCCAGCCGAAGGAGAATTAAGCCATGGCGGAATTCAAAGGAAGACCAGGCAGCGCCGGACAGCGGCCCACCGGCGGCGACAAGGCCGTCGTTTCGCAGAAAAAACAATATTTCCGGCGCAAGAAGATCTGCCGTTTCTGCGTCGAGAAGATGGACGACATCAATTACAAGGACGTCAAGACGCTGCATGCCTTCGTGGCGGAGCGCGGCAAGATCGTCCCGCGCCGCATCTCGGGCGTGTGCGCGCCGCATCAGCGGCGGCTTACCGACGCCATCAAAAAGGCGCGCAACATCGCCCTGCTGCCCTTCGCGGCGCAGAACTAGGGGCAGGAGAAAACTCGCATGGAAGTCATACTGAGAGAAGACGTGGAAAAGCTGGGCAACCGCGGCGACCTGGTGCGCGTGGCGCCGGGTTATGCGCGCAATTTCCTGCTGCCCAAACGCCTCGCCGTGGCTGCCACGGACGCCAACCGCAAGATCGTCGAACAGGAGCGCCAGGCGCACCTGCGCAAAGAAGCCCACTTGAAGAGCGAGGCCGAAGACCTATCCAAACTTCTGACCGGCGTCAGCGTCACCATCCTGCAGAAGGCCGGCGAACAGGACCAGTTATTCGGCTCGGTCACTGCCAAGGACGTGGCCGACGCGCTGGCCGCCAAGAATTTCATCGTCGATCGCCGCAAGATCCAGCTCGACGAGCCCATCAAGCAACTCGGCGAATTCAAGGTCCCGGTGAAGCTCCACAAAGACGTCATCGCCGAAGTCACGGTGGTGGTGGCAAAAGAAGACTAACGCGCGCCGCTCAGAAACGCGGCTGCACCTTCCCAGTCACTGACGAGCCGCGACCGTCAGGGAGCGGAGCCTGGCCCGCTATGGCACCCAGGTTCTGAGAAACCGGCTCGGCTGGCTCGCTTTCACCTCCGGCTGCGCGCCCGCTTCGGGCAGCAGCCAGACCTCGCCGCGGCGCCAGGCCTGGTTGGCAATGGTTCCGCTGCCCTCGATGGCGATCCATAGTTGACAATTGTGAGGCTCCGGCATTTCCGTGGCGCCGGCGCCCAGCCGCACCAGTTCGGTGACGAATTGGCCCGCGCGCACCAACTCGTCGCGGTGCTCATCCACGCGCACCGGCTGCGCCGCTCCCGGATGCACGCTGAGATCGGCGATCGGCACCGCCTTCTCCACGTGGATGGGCCGCGGACGGCCATAGTCCCACAGGCGATAGGTGACATCGGAATTTTGCTGGATCTCGCAGAGCACGATGCCGGCGCCGATGGCGTGAACCGTGTGAGCAGGCGTGAAGTAAGTCTCACCGGGTCTCACTTCGATCCAGTTCAGCAGGCGCTCCACTTCGCCGCTGCGCGTGGCTTCGAGCAGCCGCGCGCGCGTGATCGGCTCCTGAAAACCGATAGCAATGGTCGCGCCCGGCTCGGCTTCCAGGATGTGCCACATTTCGGTCTTGCCGCGCGGGCCGTCTTCGCCGTCATCGGGATGCACCTGCACCGACAGCCGCTCCGAAGTGAAGATCAGCTTCACCAGCAGCGGGAGCTCGCGATTGGCGACGAACCAGGCTTCGCCGACGGGGCTGGCCGAGTTGGCAAGCCACGGCTCCAGCCGCGTCTTACCCCAGACCTTCTCGCGAAGCGACGGCGTGAGGCGAATGGCTTGAGTCATAAAAGAAAGAATATGAGCCGCGGATGAACACAGATAAACACTGATAAGCAAAAGGGGAGTTTTAATCCGTGTTTATCTGTGTTCATCCGTGGCTCAAATTGGTTTCTTGCCTCCTTGCGCGGCTGCTATCCCTTAAGAAACTGCCCGATGGCGCGCGTGGCCTGGCGGATGCGCTGCTCGTTTTCGACCAGCGCGAAGCGCACGTGGCCTTCACCCAGCGGTCCGAAACCGATGCCCGGCGAAACCGCCACCAGCGCTTTTTCGAGCAGCAGCTTGGAGAACTCGAGCGACCCCGCCTCGCGGTAGCGCTCCGGCAGCGGTGCCCACAGGAACATGGAGCCGCGCGGCTTCTCCACCGGCCATCCGGCGCGTTTCAGGCCGGTCACCAGCACGTCGCGCCGCTTCTGATACACGGCGCAAATCTTGTGCGTATCCGCCTCGCACTCGCGCAGCGCGATGATGGAGGCGATCTGGATGGGTTGGAACACGCCGTAATCCAGGTAGCTCTTGATCCGCGCCAGCGCCGCGATCATCTTCGGGTTGCCCAGGCAATAGCCCACGCGCCAGCCCGCCATGTTGTAGCTCTTCGACATGGAAAAGATTTCGACCGCGATTTCTTTGGCGCCCTCCACCTGCAAAATGCTGGGCGGGCGGTAACCGTCGAAGCCCAGGTCGGCGTAAGCGAAATCGTGGATGATCATGGTGCCGTGCGCCGCCGCCAGGTGCACGATTTCTTTCATGAAATCCAGGTCCACGCACACCGTGGTCGGATTGTGCGGGAAGGAAATCAGCAGCATCTTGGGCTTGCGCGCGGCGGTGCGGTAGAAGCCCTCGAGGGCGTTGAGAAACGTCGGCGCATCCGGCATCGGCAGCACTTCGGCGGTCCCTTCCGCCATGATTACGCCGTACTGGTGAATCGGGTACGCAGGGTTCGGCGAAACCACCACATCACCCGGACCCACGGTGGCGAACAGCAGGTGCGCCAGCGCATCCTTGGCGCCGATGGTGACGATGGCCTCGCGCTCCGGGTCAAGCTCCACGCCATAGTTGCCGAGGTACCGCTTGGTGATTTCCTCGCGCAGCCTGGGGATGCCACGCGATTGCGAGTAGCGATGATTGCGCGCGTTGCGTGCGGCCTCCACCAGCTTGCTGACGACCACGCGCGGCGTAGCCCCATCCGGGTTGCCCATGCCCATGTCGATCACATCGATCTGGGCCGCGCGCGCCTTGGCGCGCATCTCGTTGATCACCGCGAATACATATGGCGGCAGCTTCTGAATTCGATAGAAGTCCTGTGAAATTTCTGACAATGTGATCGTTTCTGGCACTGCAATTATTTTACGACGGCGGGAACAGGGACCTCGGGCTGTGGCTCCTTACCGGCCCTGATTCCCTGATAGCTGACAAACGCGAGCCGCCGGCTATCGGGTGACCAAGACGGATTCGCCATGGTTGCTTGGCCTCCCTTCAGCTTAGCCAGCACGCGAACCTGCCCATTAGCCAGCGTCATCAGTCGCAGCGCGAACTCCCCAACCAGCGGGAAATCACGGGCCCGCGGCTGCGGCGTTAGAAACACCATCATCCGGCCATCCGGCGAAATGTGGGGGCAATAATTGCCGGCGGCGTCACGCGTCACTTGTTCCGGCTGCGAGCCATCGGGCCGCATGCGCCAGATCTCCAATGCTCCCGAGCGATCGGAATCGAAGTAAATGTATTTTCCGTCGGGCGAGTACTCGGCCGAAATCTGGTGCGGCGGACCGTCCGCCAGGCGCGTCTCCTCGCCTCCGGCCACGGGCATGGTGTAGATGCCATAGTCAGCGCCGTGCTCGCCCATCAGGAAGAGGATGCTCTTTCCGTCCGGCGACCAGCCCTGCCAGATCGACGGCACACGTGCATCGACACGCCGGGGTGCGCCACCGGCGAGCGGCAGCATGTAGATCGCCTCGTCGCGGTGGTCTCTGGAAAAATGACTTATGGCTAGCGTCGTGCCGTCCGGCGAGATGCTGTGGAACGCCTTCGCATATACGCCGGGATATCCAGTGTTGATCACCCTCGGCTGGCCTCCCTCCACGGGCACGCTTTCGATTCGGCCCTCGCGGTTGAACAGCAGCGACGCGCCATCCGGTGTCCAGTTCGGCGACTCCATGCGGCTCGGCGCCACGTAGGTCACGCGGCGGTCGGTGGAAGCAATCGTGATCGTCTCGAGCGTGGTGTACTCTCGCGCGGACAGGTCAGACAGTTCGGTCCCGATCGCTACATTCCTAAACTTCGCACTCTCCATCGCATCCTTGTTGTGTGAACAGACGCCCAGCCCCACATAAAAAGCCCCCGTCAGCGGCACTCGCATCGAGCCGCCCGCCATGCGGAACTGGCCATCCTCGCCCGCCAGCCACATCGTGAACTCATCGTGGTATTTTTGTAACCGCAGCCGCTTCGGCGCGGAAATGTTCGACTGGATTTCGTGCGTATCGGCGCCCTTGGCGTCGCGGGCTTGCAGCGAGGTCAACCCGACGCCATGCAGCGCCACGTCGGCATACGCCGAATCCGCATCCAGGCTCCGCCTCGCCATCAGCATCGCCTTCTTGTGTGGATCTCCGCCTTGCCCGAGGATGGAAATATCCGCCGTCAGCGTGAAATCTCCCTCCATCTTTTTCCAGACGAACTGGAACGCGTCCGCCTCCGCCCACACGTTTTCGCCGCTGCCGCTGATGGTGTAACTGCGCCGGGCCGTATCGTATGCGACGGATCCCGGGTGCAGAACCGTGCCGACGTCGGAGTGATCCGAAAACAGCCCGATGGGCTCAGCAGCCGCCTGCGCCCGCGCGCCACCGCCGCCTGCCGCCAGCAGCAGACAACCGCACATCAGCCGTCGCACGATTCGCCTGTCCATGAAAAACACCTCTCCAGTTGAGGTTCGCACGTGGGCGGCCTCTAGGGGGCGTCGTCAAAAAGGTAGCGGATAGCCATTGGGCAGCGGATGGCGATCGAGCGGGCCGGCTTTCTTGGAGTTGTCCGGCGGTGGCGCCTGGTTGACGACGTGCGGCGGCTGGTAATTGCCGAAATCCAGCTCCTTGTCGTTGTAAGTGATGGGCCGGTCGATGACCATTTCCACCGTGCTGCCGCGCTCCAGGATGGCATCGGGACCGCGCGAAACCAGCACGCCAATCAGGCCGGCGGCCGCGCCGGCAGCAGCGCCCAGGCCGACTCCCATTCCGGGATGTCCCGCGACCGCCCCGATGATACCGCCCACGCCGGCGCCCGCCGACGCGGTTTCCTCCACCGTCACCGCGTCTCCCGATTTATTGCTGTCACTCTTCACCTCACCCTCGTTCCCCAACCGGCCCTTGGAATCGCCATCCAGGCTGTTCAGGCGGCCGCGAAAATCGCGCGTTACGCCGTTGGGCAATGTCAGCGAATCGAAGTGGATGTAAAGTTCCCCCAGGCCCTTCACCCGGCCGGGCCGCTTGATCTGGGTCACCGTTCCGGTGACGTAACTGCCCACCGGAATCACGATCCGGCCGCCGGCCAGCACCGGAAATGCCGTCTCCAGGTAAACCGTGTCGCCCACCGCGGAGCGCTTGGTGCTGATGCTGTTGATCAGGCTGAGCGGAAGCTTGGTCCCCGGCGCCACGGTGTATCCGGTCCCGGCGTCTGCCGCCTTGACGTCCGGCACGCACGGATCCGCGGCGGCGCCCGCCGCCGGCTGCTGCGCCATCACCGCAGCCAGTGCCAGAAAACAAACCGCCATCACACGAAGAAACGACATGCGCGCCTCCTTCTTATTCTAGGGCCGCTCGAGCGAATATCGCCTGGGGAATCCGGCCGTCCGGACGATCTTCGGCGCAACCCGCCTGCATATGAAACGCACCCCGCATCGGATGCGTTACGTAAGTGGGGCTTAGTCCACGGCCAGCTTGATGGATGGGATACTGATCTGCGGTCCAATCTGCACGCGGATCTCCGGATTCGCGCCGGTATCTGGCGGGATGGTGAAGTTGATCTGGTACAGGCCCGAGTACCCCGGGGTTACGCCGGCGTAGAGAACCAGGTGCGAATCGATGGCGGCGCCGTTCAGCAGCACCTGCAGACTGGTCATGGCCGTGATGTAAGCGGCGGATTGGGCCACCACTCCCGACGCCCATGGCGGATCGGTGTGGCCCAGACCGGTGGCATAGAGCACGGCTGTGTCGCCTGCGTGCGCCGGAACATCGGACGTCATCAGCGTGTAGTTGGTGTTCCAGTCTTGCGCGATGGCGAAGCCGCCATTCATCACGAACAGCGCGGGCGCGGCGTCAACCAAGGTGACCGTCACCGTAGGACCGCACACGCCTTGGCGCACCACGGTGACGGTGACATCACCCGGAATCTGGTCGGAGGGCACCAGAAAATTGATTTGCGTGGGGGAGACATACAACAGCGGCACCGGCTCCACGCTGTCCACGTAAAGGCGCACCTCTGCCAGTTCATTGGGCAGACTGCCGGCCGCCAGGTTGTCGGGGGTCACCGATTCGGTAGTCCAGGCGAGGTTGGCGCCGAACAGCGAAAGCACCGAGCTTGGAGCAAATGGCCCCGGTGAGTAATCCGAGGCATTCACAATGCCGGCGGCGGTGTAGGCAGGCGCTTGCCCCCACAAATTGATGCAAAGTGCCACACCAACCAACACACCAACGCGCAGCGACTGGAACGGGCGGAATTGTGACCCTAACATGCTCGGTTGCCGTTCGTGGTAGTGTCTCGACATCTAGAAGACTCTCACACCGGGAAGCCGTTCGTCGGGTACTGTCGCTCCTAAACAGGTAAGGGATAGTTGGGGTTACGACTGGTACTGCAGCTAGTCCATTGGATATAAGGGATAACGGGGTCTGAAGAGGCTTCCCCCTTACTTTGGTTAACATCGGCGGTCCATTGGGGGACCTACATGCGGTGGACTATTGCAGTGGGCCGGCGCGGGCCGGTGGTCGCTGAGGTGGGGCGCGGTCGCGATTCGCGCAGTGCTTTGGATCACGTTGCGCACAGCGGGCATCATTGACGTCAGTAGCACCGAAGCGTAGGGTCTAGGCAGAGGACTAACGGGGCGAATAAGCGCATTGGCCGTTGGAGTGGCAGTTCTCGGTGTTGTCCGGACTAGGAGCCTTCAATGATTCGCAAGAGGATGTCCGGCTATGTGGTTATTGCGGCGATGACGATGCCGATTGCCGTGCACGCGCAGCCGTCCGCGGTGAGTGACTCCGGGACCATGACCGTTCCGTTTGTCTTTGACGGCAAGCGCCCCCCGGTGTGGAGCGGCGGCGCCCTATTGGTTGCGGATGGCCTACTATTTTCCCCTAGCGCGTTCATGGCCTTCAACCGCGATGGCCGCCCAATCTCCAGCGCCGGGTTTTCCATTCCGGAGGCATTCAAGACCTCCATTGACGGCTTTGCCAGGGGAGCCGACGGAACAGTGGCGCTGTGCGGCCAGTCTTATGCAAGCGACGGCCGCGGCGCCCCATTTATCGCCCTAATCTCCGCCGATGGCGATCCCCAGCGGGTGATTCGCACCGAGCCTTACATGCCGGCCGTCGTTGCAGTCGCTCCGGACGGGACCCTGTGGACCGTGGGTCATGAGCTGAACTTCGACAGCCACTCGGAGAAGGGCGTCAATCGCGAAGCAGGCGTGCTCCGGCACTATGACCGGAATGGGAAGAGCCTGGGGGCCTTCATACCGCGCTCGAGCATCAAGGATATCAGCCACTTCACGCTCCCGTTCAGCATGCTTGCGGCGACGGCGGATCGGGTCGGGTGGCTGCATTATGACGTCAGAGGACGAGCACCTGGCGCTTATATCGAGATATCGCGCGACGGAAACGTCTCGAGCTATCCGCTTCCTCAGCCCCAAGGGGCCCAGCCCTACTTCCTTGACTTGGGCGGCATGGCGATCACCGATGCCGGCGACGTCTTCGCAGTAGTCAACAACTTCACCAACAAGCAACCCAGCTCCTTCACCCTCGTCGTCCTGAACCGTTCGGAAGGGCTCTGGCTGCCGGTAAGAATGCCCGTGTCGGCCAGATCAGCCCGGCTGTACGGCAGCAACGGCAACGAGCTCGCGTTCTGGTTGGCCACCGGCGGCGGCGGTTATTCGACCGTGCACTTCTTTACCCCGGACAAGAGATAGCGACAGGTCCGGCGTGGGCAGGCATGGCGGGCACTGCGGGACGGACCACCCGCGCTTCCACAATGTACCGAGAAGATACGCCTGCGGGATGAAGGGCCGGCGAAGTTACTCCACCTGGGACGAGCGCCTGTTTGGAATTCTTCAACAAACTGTTGGGAAGTGGGCGCGCTGTCCCGTTCACTCTTTAGGGCCAGTACCTGAAAAACGTGCCCGTTTAGGTTCCGAGGGAGCGCATAGTGGAGTTAGCCTCCATCTATGAAAAGGCGTTTGCCAGTTCCGGCGCGTGACGCACTAGGAGGCCATTACCCGCAGTGATGCGCCTCAACTCGCATCGCTCACGTCTGACGAACGGAGGAGACTCGAAATGTGCCGCCGCTATCGCTGTCCTTTTCTTTCCCTGCTACTGCTCATCGCAGTTCACCCTGCAATCGGCCAAAAGAAGCTGCAAGTCAAAATGCCGCATCCGCCTATCCTCGGTGAAAGCCTGGCTGGAGCACGAGTGATCTTCGGGCAGGTCACCGGCAGATGCTCGAAAAACTTTTCCGAGCTGCTGAGGCAGGATCTGCTGGCTCACGACATTCCGCTGGTAGCACAGGCCGAGCCTGGCGTTACGGCGGTGGTCACTATCTCCGTGGACATTTCGGAGTGCCAGGCGCTGCCGGAACCGGCGATCATTGGCACGGGGCTTCCGGCGATGCACATCTCCCGCACCGTGGGTCACTTCCTCGCCACCTTGCACGTGAAGGACTGGTGGAGCGGCGAGGAGCTGGCGACCCAGACGCTTCGCGCCGATCCGTCAAAGCAAAATGAATCGCCGAGCACCCAGCCCGAGTGGCCCGCCCCGGCCGATCTGATCACGACCGCGCAACTCCAGGCGCTGGGCCAGACGCGGCGCCTGTACGAGCCGTGGATCGACACCGAAGAGGTGTCGTTCATGGACGACAAGGACTGCAACCTCCGCGCGGAGTTCGACCTCTTCAAGGCGGCGGACTACAAGGGCTTGCTGCAGGCGGCGCTAGCCAATACGGCATCCTGCCACGGCAATCCAAAGACCGTCGCCGCGGCGTGGTACAACCTCGGCATCGCGTATATGGTGATGCAGAACTACGATGGTGCGCTGGCGGCGTTTGCCAAAACCGGCAAGCTCCGGGATAGCCGGCCGGTCACCGACGCTATGGCCCAATGCCAGGCCAATAAGTCGCTGGCCCAGGCCCTGGGCCGGCACATACTGGCTTGGGAGAAGCAGACCCAAAAGGACACGCAGCCGGCCAAGCCGGTGCGGACGGGCATCATATTCAGCAACGACCTGGTGATCCGGCTGGTCCAGGGCAACGTGGACGATGCGGATATCCTGAAGATGATCGACTCCGAGCCCAATCGCTTCGCCCTCGGCGACGACGACCTGCTCAACCTCAAGCAGGCCGGCGTGCCGGATGCGATTGTCGCTGAGATGCAAAAGAACAAATGAGACGCAGCGGCGGGCAGGCTCTTTGTGGCCTGCCGCAACCGGCGGAAGACAGCCGACACCAACCGCTCGCCTGTCCCGCTGCACGGCAGATGTATCACTCAGCGCTTAGACTGCCACCGGTTCCGCTGCGTAACGGCTCGCCATCGATTGCAGGCTGAGCGGCTTGTAGTCGTTGGCGTGGCCGGCCTGGCCGAACTGGGTCATGCGCAGCGCAACGACTTTCTTCATGGCTTCGCGCGCCGGCTTCAGATAGCTGCGTGGATCGAATTCCTCGGGCTTCTCGGCAAACACTTTGCGGATCGCGCCAGTGATGGCCAGCCGGCTGTCCGTGTCCACGTTGATCTTGCGCACGCCGTTCTTGATGCCGAGCTGGATCTCTTCCACCGGCACGCCCCAGGTCGGCTTCAGCTTGCCGCCGTACTGATTGATGATGTTCTGCAGATCCTTCGGCACGCTGGAAGAGCCGTGCATCACCAGGTGGACGCCGGGCAAACGCTTATGAATCTCGATCAGCCGCGCCATCTTGAGCGTTTCGCCGGTTGGCTTGCTACTGAATTTATAGGCGCCGTGGCTGGTGCCGATGGCGACGGCCAGCGCGTCCAAACCGGTGGCCTTGACAAATTCCACCGCCTGGCCGGGATCGGTGAGATGGCTCAGGCCGTCCAGGCCGGCGCCGTGTCCGTCTTCAATGCCGCCCAGGCAGCCGATTTCACCCTCCACGGTGACGCCCTTGGCGTGCGCCGCTTCCACCACCTTGCGCGTGGCTGCCACGTTGTACTCGAAGGTCGACGGCGTCTTGCCATCGGGCATCAGCGAGCCATCCATCATGACACTGGTGAAACCCATATCAATGGCGCTCTGGCAGGTCTCCGGGCTGTTGCCGTGGTCCAGGTGCAGCACGGTCGGAATCTCCGGGTATAACTCGGTGGCCGCCAGCATCAAGTGATACAGAAACCGGTCTTGCGAGTAGGAGCGGGCACCCCGGCTGGCCTGAATGATGACCGGCGACTTGGTTTCGCGGGCCGCCTCCATGATCGCCTGGATCTGTTCCATGTTGTTGACGTTGAATGCGCCAACTCCGTACCCACCCTTGGCGGCCTCATCGAGGACCTGCCGTAACGACACTAATGGCATATGAGTTCTCCTCAGCAGGAAATGGTGCTCCCCGGAAATGCGTGAAGAAAATCGGCAAAACGTGACTCTGGGCGCTGCGCGGGGCCTCAGCCGGCGAGTCCCGATTTCTTACGCCTTCCAGGATTCTTACAACCTCACCCTAACATGATTGTCCAAAACGGAGCAATGCTTGGCGGCGGTGGTTGCCGATGATGTCCGCCGCCGGGCTTACAGGCCCCGGGTGCCGTTTTCGAGAAAGGCGCGCAGGCGGTGGCTGCGGCTGGGGTGACGAAGCTTGCGCAGGGCTTTGGCCTCGATCTGCCGGATGCGTTCGCGCGTCACGGCAAAATTCTGGCCGACTTCTTCCAGCGTGTGCTCGCTGCCGTCCTCCAGGCCGAAGCGCATCTTGATGATCTTCTCCTCGCGCGGCGTGAGCGTCTTCAGCACTTGCGCCGTCTGCTCGCGCAGGTTCAGGTTAATCACCGCATCGGAAGGCGAGATACCGGCCTGATCGACGATGAAATCGCCCAGATGAGACTCTTCTTCTTCGCCAATCGGCGTTTCGAGCGAAATCGGCTCCTGCGCCACGCGCAGCACCTTGCGCACTTTCGACACCGGCAGTTGCAGCCGCTTGGCCAGCTCTTCGTTGGTGGGTTCGCGCCCCAGTTCCTGCACCATCTGGCGCGAGGTGCGAATCAGCTTGTTGATGGTCTCGATCATGTGCACCGGGATGCGGATGGTGCGCGCCTGGTCGGCGATGGCGCGCGTGATGGCCTGCCGCACCCACCACGTGGCATAGGTCGAGAATTTGTAGCCGCGCCGGTATTCGAACTTATCCACCGCCTTCATCAGGCCGATGTTGCCTTCCTGGATGAGATCCAGGAACTGCAGGCCGCGGTTCGTGTAGCGCTTGGCTATGCTGACCACCAGGCGCAGATTGGCTTCGATCAGCTCCTTCTTGGCGGCTTCCGCTTCCTGGTGGCTCTTGGTGATGATCTCCAGCGTGCGGCGCAGCTCCGCCGCCGGCGCCCCGAACTGCTCCTCGAGTTGCTGCAACCGCTGGGCGAAGCTTCGCTGCTCCTTGCGCAGCTCCTTCACTCCTTCGGCGCGCGCCCCGGGCCAGGTCTCGAGCCGCCGCTGCAGGCGGGCGATCTCGCGCTCCACCGGTTTCATCTCTTCCACCGCGGCGCGGATGCAATCGATGAGATGACGGATCACCGGGCCTTGAAAACGAACCGCCCGCACCTGGCGCGATACCCGCACCATGATGCGCCCCAGCTCCCATAATTGCCGGCGATATTGTTTGGGCTTCATGGCGCGCGGAATGGCCTGCAGCTTCTGCCGGCACTGCATGGTTTTGCGGTAGTGGCGCGCGATTTCCTCCGCCGAGCGCACAAACTCGTCGCGCTTTTCCTCCACCAGTTCGTCGGTGAGGATGGGTTCGGCGATCTGCACCACGTCGCGCGCCGAGATGGTGTCGCGCGCCATCTCCTCGCCGATGCTGATGATTTCCTGAACCGCCAGCGGCGCGCGCGCCAGCGATTTCAGCACCGTGTTCTGCCCGCGCTCGATGCGGCGCGCGATCTCCACTTCGCCTTCGCGGGTGAGCAGCGGCACCGTGCCCATTTCGCGCAGATACATGCGCACCGGGTCATTGATCTTCTCGCCGACCCCGGCGGGCAATTCGAGGTCGAGGATTTCCTCGCCCTCTTCCAGCTTTTTGTCGAAATCCTTGGGCTCTTCCAGGATCTCGATGCCGGCTACATCGAGGCCGGCCAGAACGTCCTCGAGCTCCGCGCCGACGCCCAGATCGCCGGGCAGAACTTCGCTGACTTCGTCGTACAAGACGTAGCCCTTCTGCTTGCCCATCTGTACGAGCCGCTGCAATCCGTCGAACTTATCTTCCAGCGCCACTGAGCCCCGTACTCCCGGCGTTTCTAGCGAGTCCAACACATTGTACCCCACCGCGCGGATGTCAATCGGCGGCTCTCGGCGCCCCGTCAGCTACGGCCGCGCGCCGCCCGATCGCTTCCCTCCAGCTCCGCCGTCAGGCGCAAAGCCTCTTCCCAATTGCCCCCGCGCTCCGCTTCCCGGATGCGCGCCTTCATCTGGTCGCGACGGCCCCGCTGCTCGCTGCGCCGGATGCTTTCCATCGCTGCCGCCACCGCGCCCGGCGTGACTTCCGCCTCGCCTTCCAGCACCGCTTCGGCCAGCAGATTCTGGTCCGCCTCTTCCAGACGGGCGTGCAGATTCTCGAAATTCAGACGCCCGCCCGCGGCCACCAACGCATACGCAGCCTGAAACACGCGGCGCGACGCGAAGCTCGCGGTCGCATCCGATTGCTCTAACTCGCCGATGATCTCCTTGCTAACTCCCTCATCGGCCAGAATTGCATTCAGCAGTAGCCGCTCGTCGTGCCGCAGCGCAATTTTCGGCCGCTCCATCGTTTTTTCCTGGCGGCTGGCTGCGATTTTTCGGAAACTGTCCAGCACCATCCCCTGCGGCACGCCAATGTAAGCCGCCAGGTCGTTGGCGATGGCGCTGCGCTCCAGCGGGTCGGCGACCTTCTCCACCGCCGGCAGCAGCGCGTTCAACACCGCCACCACCCCCTCGCTCGAATGCACGTCGTGCTTGGCACGCGCGCGGTCGGCCAGCCAGTAAAAGTAACCCTTGGCCTCGTTCAGCCGCTGCTGGTAGGCGGCCGCGCCGCGCTCGCGGCAATACTCGTCCGGGTCCAGGCCGCCATCGAGCTCGACGATCCGCACCTGCATGCCCTCTTCGAGCAACAGCCCGATGGAACGTTCGGCGGCATTGGCGCCTGGAGCGTCGGGGTCGAAGTTCACTGCGATGCGCGCCGAGTGCCGCTTCATCGCCTGCACCTGCTGCGCCGTCAGCGAGGTACCGCAACTCGCCACCACGTTCGCAATGCCCGCCGCGGTAACCCCGATCGCATCCATGTAGCCTTCCACCAGGATGACGCGGTCCTGCTTGCGGATGGTCTCTTTGGCGCGGTGCAGGTTGTACAGCACGTAGCTCTTCTTGTAGATGGCGGTCTCCGGCGAATTCAGGTACTTCGGCTCGTCATCAGCCGCCAGCGCCCGTCCGCCAAAACCGATGACTTTCCCCGATTCGTTGTGGATGGGAAACATCAGGCGATTGCGGAAGCGGTCGTAGAAGCTGCCGTCCTGCCGCTTGCCCACCAGGCCGGATTGCTCCATCTGCGCGCTCGAAAAATTGCGCCCGCCGAACATGCGAACCAGCGTGTGGCCGGAGCGTTCCGCGTACCCCAGGCCGAACTGCGCGACGGTCTCCCGCGCCACGCCGCGCTTCGCCAGGTACGCCCGCGCCGCCTCACCCGCCACAGACTCCAGGTTGGCGCGGAAAGCCTCCTGCGCCATTTCGTGCATTTCGAAAGCGGCGCCGCGCAACCGCGAATCTTCGTCGGAATACTGCGAGCGTTTGGGCAGCGGAATGCCGTAGCGCTCGGCCAGTTGCTTGAGCGCCTCCCAGAAACTGAGGCCTTCCTTCTCCATCACGAACTTCACCACGTCGCCACCGGCGCCGCAGGAGAAGCACTTGTAAAACTGGTGAATCGCGTGAACCGTGAAGGACGGCGTCTTTTCGCTGTGGAAGGGACACAGCCCCATGTAGCGGCTGGCTCCGGATTTCCGCAGCTTCACATACTGCCCCACCACGTCTTCGATGCGAACCTGCGACTTGAGCTGATCGACGAAATCCATGGCGCCTTGCGTGTATTATCCCGCAGCGCCACTACGACCGGCGGATAGCACGCGAGCTGCTGTGGCGCAGGTGGCTTACTCCCAAAGCCCCGACAGTCGGTGTTATGGCTTTAGCCACAATGGCACGCCGGAATCCGCTACAATTGAGAGGGACGTAAGGAGGCCATAGATGCAGCCACTTTTGACTGCGGGCCCGCTCAATCTTGGATTGCCCGAGGTTCTGGTGATCGCCTTGGTTGCTATCCTGCTGTTCGGCACCAAGAAGGTCGGGGAACTCGGCAAGGGATTGGGCGAAGGCATTCGCAACTTCAAGACCGCCCTCAAGGGCGACGAAGAAACGGACGTAAAAAAGGACCAAGAAAGAGTCGAGGCGAAGAAGTAAGTTGGCTTCCTGGAACCGCCTGCAAGCTCGGGCGGCGCTCCACCGGCTTTTGAATTCACGCAACAAAAAACCCCGCTGGCTCAGCCGAGCCAGCGGGGTTTTGGTTTCCCAGGCAGGAATCGCCGCCTATTTCTTCTTCGGCGGAACGATGGCGTCCTTGGCGGCCTTGGCCACGCGGAACTTCACGACCTTCTTGGCCGGAATCTTGATGGCTTCCCCGGTCGCCGGGTTGCGGCCCATGCGGGCCTTGCGATCCACACGTACCAACCGGCCGACGCCGGGCAGCACGAAAACGCCGTTCTTCTTCACTTCGCTGATTGCCGTGGTGGCCAGGCCTTCCAGGATCTCCTTCGCCACCTTATTACTGACTTGACCGTGCGCGGCGAGCGCCTTCACCAGTTGCGTCTGGGTCATTCTTGTCGTCGCCATATTTCTCCTTTGATTCTCCGTCTCTATTTTTCGGTGTGCCGTTGCGCCGGGCTTTCGGCGCCCGACGAGCGCCACATCGTTCCATCGAACAGTACCGACGGCCCGCCGCTCCCCGGGAGCGCGGGCCTCAATCGATAACAATCATACGGGAAGGGCATGGGGATGTAAAGAGCGATTGCGCGAAAAACCCCTATTTCCCTCGGTTTTTTTCGCAGGCTCGGGCTCGCAGCCCCGTTTTACGCGGTTTCCGCGAAGCCGGCGCCGGGGATCCACCGCAACTCGCCCCGCCCATGCCCTTCGCCGGCCGTATTCTTGAGAATGCGAAACCGCACCAGCCCGGCTCCCGCCGGCTCCAGCGCGATGCGCACCGCCGCGTAGAGCTTCAAGGAAGCGCCGCCGGCGCTGGTGTCCGCTTCCGCACCCGCTTCCATCCGCGAGCGCGTTTGGTTCAGAAAAACCAGCGCCACGCCGCTCCTGGCGACGGACACAGCCAGCTTCTGCAGCCCGGAGGCCAGCACCCGGCCATGCAGTCCTGGTCCGCTGGTCCCAATCGCCGCATCCAATTCCACCGCCGGCGCCAGCGCCGCTGCCGGGTCCACGATCAGCAGGCTGAGGGCTTGCGAGGCGGCCAGCCTGGCCGCCATCTCGAATGCCTCCTCGGCCGACTCGGGCATCACCACCACCAGGCGGTCGGGCGCCACTCCCAAGCTTGCGGCGTAGGAGGGGTCAAACGTGCGGTCGACATCGATCCAGGCGGCGGCGCCGCTCGATTGCGCGCGCCGAACCATTTGCAACGCCAGCGTGGTCTTGCCGGATCCGCTCGAGCCAAAGATTTCGGAGATGGCTCCCAGCGGCAGGCCTCCCGTGCCGAGCGCTCGGTCGAGCGCATCCAGGCCGGTTGGGATGATGCCTGGCGGACGGCGCTCAAGTCCACCTTCGAGCCGGGTCAGCTTGAGAAGGATCGCGCGCTGCCGCTCCTGCTCGGTCATGGCAGGCTGGGTCTCAGGCGGCGGACTTCCACTTGGCAGCCGGTCGGTGGGGCGGGCTTCAGCCTGCCAACGCCCGCTTGCGGGCGAATTCTTTCACAGCATCGACGTGAGCGGTGCAACATGGCCATACGCCAGAGCAATCACGAAGTTCCGGAGGGAGCTCTTGGCCTACGCAGTTATCTCCGCGCGGGCGCCGGCTTCGACGCTGCTTGTGGCACCGGCACAGGCGCCGGCACTCCGTCGGCCGTCGCTTCCGCCTTCGTCAGCCCCAGCAGCTTCCGGAGTTCGCTGTCGATGGCCAGCCGGATATCGGCGTTGTCCTTCAGGAACTGGCGCGCCGTTTCCCTGCCCTGCCCGATGCGTTCCCCTTTGTAGCTGAACCAGGAGCCGCTTTTTTCCACCACGTTCTGCGCCACGCCCAGGTCGAGCAGGTCGCCTTCCTTCGAAATGCCTTCCCCGTAAATAATGTCGAATTCGGCTTCACGGAACGGCGAGGCGACTTTGTTCTTCACCACCTTGACCTTGGTGCGGTTGCCGACCACGGCATCGCCGTCCTTGATGGCCGCGATGCGGCGTATGTCCAGCCGGATCGATGCGTAAAACTTCAGCGCCCGACCGCCGGTGGTGGTTTCCGGGTTGCCGAACATCACGCCGATCTTTTCGCGGATCTGGTTGATGAATATCAGGCAGGTGCGTGACTTGCTCACCGCGCCCGTCAGCTTGCGCAGCGCCTGCGACATCAGCCTCGCCTGCACCCCCATGTGGCTGTCGCCCATCTCGCCCTCGAGCTCGGACTTGGGCACCAGCGCCGCCACCGAATCCACCACCAGAACGTCGATCTGCCCGGAGCTGACCAGGTGCGACGTGATCTCCAGCGCCTGCTCGCCGTAATCCGGCTGCGATACCAGCAGGTTGTCCACATCCACGCCCAGCTTCTTTGCATAAGTCGGGTCGAGCGCGTGCTCGACGTCGATGAAAGCCGCGATTCCGCCCTTCTTCTGCGCTTCGGCGATGATCTGCAGCGCGATGGTGGTCTTGCCCGACGACTCCGGCCCGAAGATCTCGCAGATGCGGCCGCGCGGAACGCCACCGACACCCAAGGCCGCGTCCAGCGAAATCGAGCCCGTCGAGATCACCGATACAGGTACGATCGCGTCCTTCGACCCCAGCCGCAGAATCGAGCCCTTGCCAAACTGCTTCTCGATCTGGCTGAGAGCCAGGTCTAAGGCGCGTGCGCGCTCTTTTTCGTCCATGTTGGATGATACTCCTGGATGGGGTGAATGCTCATTGTAGCAGCCCCCGGCAAATGGTAGTGCCCCTGGCGAGCCCCGGCTCTCGGAAGTTTTCCCGCGCCGTATAATTGGACCAGAGGTGCCTGATGGCGAGTCGTCTGTTCGCCGCGTTGCTGGTTTCCACTTTCGCGCTCACGGCCGCTCCCAAGAAGACCACGGCGACCGCCAAGGGCGAGAACGAAGACCTGATCCTGACCGCAACCCTGCACATCGACCCGCAGGACATCAAGCAACTGGTCGGTTCGGACCTGGAGGGCCACTTCTTCGTCGCCGAGATCCGGGTCGAGCCGAAGTACGGCAAGGAAATCGCCGTGGACCCCGACGATTTCGTGCTGTGGACCAACAAAGACGGCGAGCACACTCCGCCCTACGAAGCCAGCCAGGTGGCCGGCAAAAACGTCATGGTGATCTCCCCCGCCACGGGAACGCAGCAGGGCGGCGGGCTCCAGAGCGGGCCAACTTACGGCGGCATGCCCGTGCCCGTCGGCGGACCGATCATGTATCCTTCCGATGGCATGGCGGTGGGCACCGGCGGCTCCAACCAGGTCGACTCCAATAAGGCCACCGTGCACATCACGTCCGATGAGCAGGACAACCCGCTCGAAAAATCCCTCGACCAGAAGATGCTGCCCCGCAAGAAAACGCTCCAGCCAGTCTCCGGCCTGCTCTGCTTCCCGATGGAGAAGCAGAAGATGAAGGACCTGGAGCTGCACTACGGCGGCAAGGAAAACCGCATTACGCTGCGGTTCCGATAGGCGGGGCGCCGCGCCCAGGGTGGGGCGGACGAAGCGAAGGACCTTATGTCGAGCCACGATCCGCGCTAGTATCGACCATTGCCTCAATTATTTTTCTGCTCTTACCAGAAAGCTTCATGAGGCCCTGGATCGCCCTTTCACGGGCTTTGGCCACCTTCTCTTCCGCCGGACCAGGTGCCGAGTTCGCCGCGAGCGGGTCTACCGATCCCTTTCCATGCATGGCGGCCTTCCAGTGCTCGGCGGAGTCGTGGACGCATGAGAGCCGATGACGACGACGCGAAAACAAAGACACTTGTCGCAACCGATGCGGCAAGGGCCGCCGGTGCTGGGCACAAGGAGCAGCCATTGTTTGTGGAACGCGCCAAGGCCCACGGGGGCGGAGAACGCGGGGGAGACCGCTCATGAAGAAGGGCGACCGGGCCGGCACCGAGACGGCATATCTTGAAGAACTCATCGAGGAGATCACGGTTGACGGGAACTGTCGCTCACTAGGTCGCTGATCGACGACGGCGGTTCGGCGGAATGACGACGACGAAGCGCAGTACACCGGGAGCGGTCGTCGCTGCCGCCAGCCGCAGCGTTAACTACCATTATCGGCGACTATCCGGCCAGCCGGAAGCGCAGGTACGGATCGCGCTCAACAGGGAGCCGAGATTGAACGGTGCATCACCGCGCGTAGTAGCCCTGTCGCGCGCGGACGGCCAGGCCGGGACGCGTAACCTTCACCTTGATTTTGTGGTAGCTGCCCGGGTTCTGTGCAGTCGAAGGGATATATCCGAGGACATACTGGCTGCGCAGATCGGCCTCGATGTGATCGAAGATGGCGGGCAGTTTGTCCGACTCGCCTTCAAACGCCAGCCCGCCGGTTTCGCGGGCGGAAGGTGTCCCGGCCGTAGTTGCAGGTTGGAGGCGGCGGCTGGATTCATCTTACGCTACTTTCTCCTTGGAAGGCTGATTGGTGGTCTTGGTCTGTCGGCCGAGGATGGCCGCCAGGCTCCA
>Ga0187884_10000107_pt1 | contig 84158 bp, 68 predicted proteins | sample June2016WEW_20_4_FD_132983 | JGI IMG/M metagenome (GOLD analysis project Ga0187884, IMG submission 132983) | Peatland microbial communities from SPRUCE experiment site at the Marcell Experimental Forest, Minnesota, USA - June2016WEW_20_40 | ecosystem: Environmental > Terrestrial > Soil >...
AAGGTGGACAACTGGCCGTCGGAAAGGCCGTCAAGAGCCGTGCGGGCGGATCGGATAGACCTGTTGACAGACCGAGCGCTGGTCGGCCGCCCAGCCTGGTTTCTTACTGTCTGAATCGCAGGTCGGATTAAGACGGGGCGGAACGGAGCGAGTTACCACTTGGGAGGCCCCTGAGGGTGGGAACCTTCGCATTCGAGGTCAGCCGCACGTAAAACAGGTATTCCACACTCCTGCTCGATGAGTTGCGTGACGAGTTGGGTGCCGGTGTCGCGTCGCAGGACATCCGGTTTACACGAATCGGACACTTGTGAGATGATGTCTTCGACATTTTCACGCAGGCCGGCTGACCCGCCTACTCGACAATATGGAGAGCAATCCGACAGAACAGTCCACGCATCGCCCGAGCACTCCCGCCCTTCAGCGAGTCATGGTGGCGACGACCGCCATGCTCACCTTCATTACCTTCTGGCGAGCCGCAGCCATCGTCCTGAATGACCTTGCCTCGTCTGCCTACTATGCGGGCGGAATCGCGGAGCATGCTGTGGGCAAGTCCGCTCCCTGGTTTATTCTCGCCGTCATGCTATTCTCTTACGCCGTCCGCGCGATCTACGTCGAGAGCTGCAGCATGTTCGTGCGGGGCGGCGTCTATCGGGTCGTGAAAGAAGCCATGGGCGGGACGCTCGCCAAGTTTTCCGTGTCTGCCTTGATGTTCGATTATGTTTTAACGGGCCCGATCAGCGGTGTGTCGGCAGGCCAATACCTGGTGGGCTTCCTGAACGAGGTTCTAAATTACCTGCACTTCGCCATCGTTCTTCCGGTTAATGGGACCGCCGCGGCCTTAGCGATCATAGTGACACTCTATTTTTGGTGGGAGAACATCCAGGGAATACCGGAATCGAGTGAAAAGGCGCTGCGCATTATGCAGCTCACCACCGCCATGGTGGTGCTCTTGATCGGATGGTGCGGCTACACACTCTGGATACGTGGCGCGCACTTGCCTCCCCCCCCGACGCTGGGACACCTGCATTTTGCCCCCGACGCGCTGGGATGGTTAAGCCGCAGTCGGCTTCCCCACACGATTGGACTCCTGGGAGTCTTCATCGGTCTCGGGCACTCCATCCTGGCCATGAGCGGAGAGGAATCCCTGGCTCAGGTCTATCGCGAAATCCAGCATCCCAAGCTCCCAAATTTGAAGAAGACCGGCCTCGTCATTTTCATCTATAGCATGCTCTTCACCTCCTTGGTCTCTTTCTTCGCGGTGATGATCATTCCCGATGCGACGCGCAAGAACTACTTTGACAATCTCATCGGCGGACTGGCGATGAACATGGCGGGGCCCTTAATGCTCCGCTTGGTATTCCATGGGTTTGTGGTTTTGGTCGGAACCATGATCCTCGCCGGGGCGGTAAATACGGCCATCGTAGGGTCAAACGGCGTTCTTAATCGCGTTTCGGAGGATGGCGTTCTCTCTGACTGGTTCCGGCGGCCGCATCCTCGCTTTGGCACATCGTATCGCATCATCGATATGGTGGTCGGCCTCCAGATCCTTACGATCCTTCTCAGCCGCGGCAACGTCCTGCTCCTGGGCGAAGCCTACGCCTTTGGCGTCATTTGGAGTTTCGTCATGAAAGGCCTGGCGGTCCTGGTGCTTCGGTATAAAGACGCCGGCCCGCGCGAGTACCGAGTCCCCTTGAATCTGCATTTCGCAGGGCGGGAAATTCCCATCGGCCTCGGCCTCATTACGCTGGTGCTTCTCGGTATTGCGCTGGTAAATCTGCTTACCAAGCAGGTTGCGACGATCTCCGGAGTTGCTTTTACAATTGTCCTCTTCGCCGTTTTCACGATTTCCGAAAAAGTTACCCGCTCGCGCCAGGGCGTTCACCAGGAGCTTGACCAATTTCATCTCGTCCCAGGGGAAGAGCTCACGCCCAAGGCGGTGGGAGTCCGGCCGAATAATATTCTGGTTTTGGTGCGCGACTACCACACCCTTTACCACCTCGCGGCCGTCCTCCGCCGCGTGAACACAGCTCGGCAAGACGTCGTGGTTTTACACATTCGCATTCTGCAACGTGCCGCTTCCGGCGAGAGCGCTTTGGTGGCGGAACAGCTTTTCAGCACCACGGAGCAATATCTTTTTACTCGGGCGCTCGCTCTCGCCGAACACCAGGGCAAAAGTATCCACTTGTCGGTTGCCGCGGCAAACGAGATTTGGGAAGGCATCCTGCGCTCCTCCTACTCTCTCCAATCCTCTACCATCGTTCTCGCGCCCTCAGCAAAGATGCCGGTTACCGAGGAAGCGTTCTACGCCGGCCTCGCCTGGGAAAAACTGCCCGACCCCAAGCCTCACCTGACGCTTGAGATCTTTACACCCGATGGACAGGAAGAAATCTTCTACCTCGGCCCGCATGCACCTCATCTGACGCCCCAAGAGATTGATTTGCTGCACAGCCTCTGGCTACGCTTCAGTACTGAACTGGCCCCGGAAGAAGTCCACCACCACGATATCGTTCATTTCGCTCTAAACGAACTTCGTAACGAACTCGCGGACGGTAAGGATCGTGAAGTTGCTGAGCGATTGAAGCAACACCTCACCCAGATCAAGCCACGCCGCGTTCCTCATCTCTAAGACACATTTCCATATCCAGAGCACTGCCCCTAATCTCTGGCAAGAAAGGCAAGCAGTCAGACCCACGCTGCTATTCGCTTTGCTTCCGGACAATCACCGCAGCGTTGAATCCGTCCATGTGATGCTGATCGGGGCGGGTCCAAAAATATCCTCTCGAATCAAATAGGGGAATCAGGCGCGGGTGCTTCAAAGCAAGTTCGGGCGAAGTAAGGACGCGAAAAGCGGGTTGTTCACGTAGGACCTTCTCCACCACCTCTTCATTTTCCTCCGGTCCAAGTGAGCATGTGGCATAAACCAATAGCCCGCCGTTCGCCAGGGCCGGGAGCGCGTTCCGCAGCATCATGGCCTGCAACTGCGCCAGGCGGGTTATATCGTCCGGACAGAGCCTCCATTTGATTTCCGGATTGCGCGCCAACGTCCCTGTTCCCGAACAAGGCGCGTCCAGTAAGATGCGATCAAACTTTACTCCGAAAGGGAGCTCGCGCGCGGCGTTCAGTCGCACCATCGACAAGCATACCGCCGCCGGAATCCATTGCGGCAATAGCCTGGCCAGTGTGCGGAGGCGCGCGGCGCTGCTGTCGCAGGCCACCAGTGTTCCCGATCCCAGCATTTGCGCGAGTTGACCGGCCTTCATTCCCGGCGCGGCGCAGAGGTCCAGAACGCGTTGGCCAGGTTCGGGCGACACCAGTTCCGCCACGAGGTGCGAAGCCTCGTCCTGAATCACCACGCGCCCTTCCCGGTAGGCCCGAGCATTTTGAACCTGGCCGGATTCCATTATCAGTCCTCGCTCTTGGGCGTACTCGCAAAATGATGTGGCAACGCCCTCGGCTGCCAGCTCATTGTGGATATCCCGCAAATCCCCACTAATGCGCGAAGCTCGCAGGGTGGTCGGAGGGGTCTCGAGGCTCGCATAGGCTAGTCTCAACGCGCTCAACTCGCCGGATTCGCGAGTGGTTGCGGTCAGCGCCTCCCATCGCTTCAGCAACCATGCCGGAAAGGCCCGCCGCACGCTCTCCCGGCCCTCTGGGGAGAGCTGTTCGAAGTCGTGCCCCGGCGCGCGATCCCGGGAAGGTACAAACTTCCTGAGGACCGCGTTCACGAAACCCGCCGCGGAGCGTTTGCGCGCCACCTTCGTTAGCTCGACAGCATCATCCACTACCGCGCGCTTCGGGACCCTCTCCAGGAAGAGAACCTGGTAAGCGCCCATGCGGAGAATCGTCAGCACTTCGGAGTCGAAACCTTTCACCTTTCTCCCCGAAACCTGCTCGATTTGGAAGTCCAGTTCCCCCCGCCACCGCAGGACCCCCATCACGATTTCCGTAGCCAGCCGCCGGTCGGCCTCCTTCAAGGCGGAAACCTCCGGGCTTTGCAGCAAATTGACTGCGAAGCCCCGGCCGGATTCCATGCGAAACAGAATTTGGTATGCGATTTTTCGAGCAGGGGAGACGGGCATGGGAAAGGCAATTATAAATTATGAATTATGAATTCTGAAACCTGAGCGCAATTCTCTGGCACACGCAGCGGCGTACCGGTTTCGCAATTCATAATTCAGAATTCATAATTCATAATTTCCGGTTCATTCCACTTTTTCGCCAACGGAAACTTTCACCCCGTTCAGGAAATCACGCGCCGCAAGGCGCCTGCGGCCCTCGAGTTGGATTTCCGCCAGCTCCAGTGCCGTTCCCTGTCCGCAAACCACACGGAGCCTGCCGCGATCGGCGACCAGAGTAGCAGTATCAAGAGGCACGGTCTCGCCGGCATCCGGGCGCGAGGCAGCCCAGATGTGCAACTGTTTGCCGCGAAAGCGTGTGTAAGCCCCCGGCCAGGGCCGCAGGCCGCGAATTCGATTCCAGATCTCCAGCGCCGAGAGGTTCCAATCGATTCGCCCGTCTTCCTTTTTCAAAATGGGCGCAAGCGTCGCCTGCGTGTGATCCTGGGGCTGCGCTTCGAGGTCACCCCGTTCCAACCGCCGCAAAGTTTCAATCATCAATTCGGCACCGAGCTGGCTAAGCCGCTCACTGAGTGTTTCCGATGTGTCATCATCCTGAATCTCCACTTCCCTCTTCAGCAAAATGTCGCCGGTATCCAACCCCACATCGATACGCATCGTGGTGACACCGGTTACTGTCTCCCCGCGAATCAGCGACCACTGAATGGGCGCGGCTCCACGATACTTAGGCAGAAGCGACGCGTGAAGATTGATACATCCCAGCCGCGGCAGGTCGATCAGCCATTTTGGGAGGATGTGACCGTAAGCCACCACCACGATGGCGTCGGGCCGGTAGCGCGAAAGAAATTCCACCGTGGCTGCTTCTTTCAATTTTGTCGGCTGATAGACCTCCAGACCCCCGCGCAGAGCCGCTTGCTTCACGGGGGGTGCTTTCACTTCGTACCCGCGCCCGCTGGGTTCGTCTTGATTTGTTACCACGAGGTCAATGGGAAAGTTCTCAGCGACGAGCTTCTCCAGGGTGGGAACAGCGAAATCGGGTGTGCCGCAAAAAAGAAGAATCATGAATCCTGAAAAACTGTGAACAAGTGTAAGAGGTGGACGCCGCCTTCATCCTTCACCCTTCATCCTTCAGACTTTACCACTCCCCCGCCTTCATCATTTGGCGCACTTTGCGCTTAATAGATTCCCGCTTCAGGCGGCCGACGTGTTGGATGAACAGCTTGCCGTTCAGGTGGTCGATCTCATGGCAGAAAGCGCGCGCCAGCAAGCCCTCCCCGGTCATGGTGAATTCCTGGCCATGAACATCGTGTGCCCGAACCGTGGCGCGCTCCGGGCGGGGCGTCTTGGCGCGGAAATCCGGCAAGCTTAAGCACCCTTCCTCCTGCACGTGCTCGCCTTCCATGGAAATGATCACGGGATTGGCCAGCACCAGCTTGGCTTTGGGATCCTCGCCCGAGGTCGTATCAATAACGGACAACCGTAGGGGCAAGCCGATTTGGGGCGCCGCCAAGCCCACGCCATTCGCCGCGTACATGGTTTCGAACATGTCCGCCACAAGCTTTTCCAAATTGCTGTCGAAGTCGACAATCGGATTGCCGGGCTTCTCCAGAACTTCGCGACCGTATTTGACGATTGGGTAGATCATTTTCGAAAGTCGAAAGTCGAAACTCGAAAATCGGAAACTCGAATGACATGGGTGGTGCGGGTTCTACCCTGCGTGCCCACGCCATTCGCGAGTTTCGAATTTCGATTTTCGCGTTTCGAGCTAGAACCTCCTGATTTGCTCCAAGTAGCCACCAAAATTGCGGAGCGTTTCTTCCATCGAATCGCCGCCAAACTTCTCCAGAAGTGAGCGTGCCAGGATGAGCGCCACCATCGCTTCCCCCACCACCCCACCGGCCGGCAGCACACAAACATCCGAGCGCTCGTAGGCGGCCTTGGCCGTTTCTTTACTTTCAAAATCCACCGATTCCAGCGGACGCCGAAGCGTCGAAATGGGTTTCAGATAACCTCGCACCACAAGGTCTTCTCCGTTGGTAATTCCACCCTCGAGGCCGCCGGCGCGATTGGTTTTGCGCGTAAAGCGCGAGTGGGCGCGGTCGTATCCGATCTCGTCGTGTACGTTTGAGCCCATCGCCGCGGCGCTCGCGATGCCGCTGCCGATTTCCACTGCTTTGACAGCTTGAATCGACATGACGGCCTGAGCCAACTGGCCGTCGAGCCGCTCATCCCACTGTGCGCATGACCCCAAGCCAGGCGGAAGGCCGCGCGCGATAATTTCAAACGTTCCGCCCACGGTATCTCGGTTTTCCGTGGCGCGGTCCACCTCTTCTTTCATCCGAGCTTCCGTGGCAGGATCCACGCAAGCCAACATCACATCTTCACGATCCCGCAGCGCCAGCACGGCCTCAAACGGTACAGGGTCGTCCCCAAGGCTCACCTCACCCAGCGCCACGACGTGGCTGGCAACTTCAACGGCAAAACTCTTCAAAAAGAGTTTGGCCACCGCCCCGACCGCCACGCGCGCGGTGGTCTCGCGAGCGCTTGCGCGCTCCAGGACATAGCGCGCCTCACGAAAATTGTACTTCAGGCATCCCGCCAGATCGGCATGGCCAGGACGCGGCGGCGATAGCGGTTTATACTTGGCCCGCGATTCCGGGCGGTCCTCCACCGCCATGGCCTCCTTCCAGTTTTCCCAATCTCTATTCACGATCAGGATAGCAATGGGCGAACCGATGGTCTGGCCATGTCTGACACCGGATAGAAACTGCGCCGCGTCGGTTTCAATCTTCATGCGCCCGCCGCGCCCGTAGCCGCCCTGGCGGCGTTTCAGTTCGCGATTCACATATTCAAAGTCAATTCGCAGGCCTGCGGGCAACCCTGTGAGCATGGCGATCAGGCCTTGACCATGCGACTCTCCGGCGGTTTGGAAACGCAGCATATTTCTCACAGTGGCCGCGGGCAAAACACGGCCAAACTTATGGATTTTAGCGAATTCCGCGCAATCGGTCAAAAAACAGCGATCTCGTGTCCCAATTTTGGGGCGTAGCGCTGGCTTCCAGCCGGCACAGGAGCCGCCAAGATGGCGGCGTTACGCTCAAATTGGGCACTACCCGATCTAGCCTGTCAGCACCAGGTTAAAAGGAGCCGATTTCAGCAGTCTGAAGGGCGCCAGGTTTTGAGCGCCTCATCGGCGGGTACGCGGCAAAAACTCTATAGCAGACTCTATAGATTGCGAGGAAGCGAGTCGCTCCGAGCTGAATCGCAAACTGGGTGTTCATAAATGACGCGACCAGTAAGAACGTATTTGGGTGGGACGTGTACCCAGCAACGGCCAGTTTCCGACAAGGCGACAAACCGTCAAGGTGGCAGCACCCTGCGGGATGCGGGTTTCATTTTAGAGAGGATCTCCACTGGCCGGTTTTCAGGTGATCACGGGTGGCCGGTTTTGGGTGTTCACTGAGGATATTGGAGGCATCCGGCATTCAGTCGAGGTGCAAGCGGATTCTATGTACGAGGCGGCGACAGCCGCTCTGGAGAGCTTTTACGTTGGATCCGTGCGTTGCGAAGCGCGACGATTAGCTGCTGAACGTCGCTAGCCAGATTGCGATGCGTCTGAACCTGAGTCCGAATTGTTTCGGCGCAACGCTCCCCGCTAGTACGAATAATCGCCGCAAATTGGTTCCGCATTTTCTCTGACACCTCACGAGCGGTTTTCTCCACGCCATTTGACAAACATTGGGTCAACCGAGCGATCCCCGCCCCAGCGGTCATTGCAATACGCTTCTGAGTCAGCATCGCCAAATGTGCTGCTCTCTCAATCTCGCTCATTAAGTTCGGAATAATCCTGTAATTACCTTTTTCACAGGTATCGATGGTGGCTCCGTACACGCGATCAAGTCCTTCCGCCAAGCTACCATTGCGTGCCTCAACCTCGTTGCACAGCTCATCGATCTTTCCAGAGGCTGCTTCCCTGACCGCCTGCCTAAGACCGTCGACGCTCTTATTGAATTCCGTGTCAACAGTCCGCTGTTCCTGTTCGCGTCTGCTTTCCAGTTGCTTGACGATCCATACTGCGATTGCAAGGCCCATACCACCTATGATGAGTAACGGGGCGCGAGAACCGCCTCCAGTGTTCGTAGGCCATGCTTTCCACAATCCAATACCGGATGTAATCGCTGTAAGAATGAGACCTAAAATCTGAAGTTTATACTTCATGGACGCTTTCGATCGCGCATCCGCGATTGAGCGATTGACTTGGTCCGACTTCTGACGCGCTACGTTGCCTATCTCGGTAGCTGCCTCCCGTAGCTTGAGATGAATCTTGTGCGAACCTTCATCTCGCTCGCTTTTAAGGAGGTTTGCTAAGTCACGAATTCCTTCATCAAGGGTCACGGTTATTTCTGTCGCGCTTTCCGTGAGTACGTCGAATTGACCTTTTAAGTCATTCCACTCAGTGTTCCATTGACCCCGCGCTGCCAATAGCTCCGACTTAGCATTCTCGCCAACTTCTATCAGGGCCTGTTCGAGTTCGGCGTCATCATGTCGGACCAATTCCGCCAAGTTCAGTCCGACTTTGCATAATTCTTGCTCTGTCTGTGGCTTTCCGGGAAGCTTCGCCTCTATTAGCTCTTCGTCTCCCAGAACCAGCATTAGGGCCTCTTGGGTAGGAATATAAACACAGTCATGCAAGAGGCCTGCCGCGGAGCCAGCAAATGTCGGTATCCTGCTTTCAATCACGGCATTGAACTTTGAGGTAAGGTTTGATCGGACATCCTGAGTAGTTTCGCAAACGGCCTGTAGCCTTTTATAAAGCTCGTCACACGCAGCTGGAATGTCCCGTCCCATCGCGTTTAACAAGCCATTCTGACGAGCAAAAATCGTGCCCCTTTTATCCACAGAGCTATACCGGTTCCTTAACCTTTGGGCCGGTACCCTCAAGTAATCATCGAGGATTTTCTGGTTACGGTCTGTTTTCTCTTCCGCAGCCTTTTCGATCTTAATTGTTTCTTGTTCGACAGTTTCCTTAACCAAGCTGTTGATAGATGTGGGGCTGAACGTCCTGCTGCCAGTCGACCGCTTTGACCACAGCTCGTCCAAGACCCCCGACACGGTGAGTTCAGCGTTTAATTTTATAGACTCCATGCGGCTTCGAAGTAATGTCACATCGAACAGAATGTTAGTCGCTCGATAAGCATATGAATGAGCTCGTTTTCTGTCCTTCAGGTCTTGCAATTCAGACTCGAGAATAGTAACTTCGGCCGATTCCGTGGAGTAACTTACGGTAGGCACCGGTGGTTCGGAGCGAAAGAATTGATCCGTATTGGTTCGCGCCTCGCTGATGCAAGAGTAGAGGCTATGGGTGATGTCAGTGACCTCGGCGACTAGCCCAGTTCCGATGAATTTTTCGATTTCAGGGTGGATCGACCTTCGGTATGCAAGACTGAGGGTTTTGTTGATAGCGGTAATATGTTCAGCTGTCTGTTCCAGCGTACGCAACAGCGACTCGTAGGCAATTTCAACCTCCATACCTAAAATCCTATGTTTGGTAATTCGAGCTTCGCTGCTGTCAAAAGTCGAGATTATGTTCGCAAGAAGTTCACTCGTGCCAAAACCACTGATCGAGTCCACCAGAAAGGTGTTTTCACCTGCCTTAAACTCCACATTCTCTGCTACACAATCTCGAGAGCTCAGTTTAGCGGCGCTGTCACACGGTTTGTCTTTCAATTTCCTCTTGGCTTCGCTTAAGTCGTCTTTAAATTTGTCCTCATCCGGTGTCTCACCATTCACAGGGGACCGGGGGTACGTTGAGGCGAAAGTTACTACATACCACATCGGGGTCTCCTTAAAGGAGATGAATTTCTGATTCAGTATTTCTACCGAATCGTCGTCTAGGAGATCGAAGGGCTTAGATACGAACAGGAGAATATCGGCGGAGCTTACGAGGTCGATCACCTCTTTCTTGTTGAAAGCTTTCCAACCAGTTCCTGGAGTGTCGATGAAATTTATTCTTCGCAAAACCTCATGCTTAAAAGACCGAATCTCTATATCGGGAGTCTGTTGGGCTTGCGAAACAAAGTCCGTATGGGTGATGTAGGTTAGTCTCAAATCAGTTGCTGTATTTTCGGCTACTCGCAATAGCCCTGCAGGCAACCCGTCGGGAAATAGCTTTCTGAAAAACGAATTCAACAGAGAGGATTTGCCCCCGCTGAATCTCCCAATCACGCCCACTACAATTGGAAGTCGCGCACGTAGAAGCAGCCGATCAAACGTGTTCTGGAGAATTTCCAGCTCGCGCGAAATTTCCTGTTTGACCTTTATGCTGTCTGCTCCGAGGGTTCCCAAATTAATCGAGGTAGGCGTGCCGATGCGGAGCTCTGGTAGGCGCCCACAAAGCTCCAGGGCGCGGTTGGTGAATTCTAAGCCGCGTTCTATCAGCCGGTGAACATCCCCATCATCATTATTCAACTGTTGATTCGATCTTTGATCAGCGGTCATTATGAGCTCCTGATAGGAACGTCTTGCGTTAGGCCCCGCCCGCAGACCGGTATTGCGAATTTCATGCCGTAGCAGTTGTCTATCAAATCCACGTTCGGGTCCCTTGGTTGAGCCATCCCACCTGAATGGCAATGCTCAAAAACCACAACCACCTTGTGAGCGGGAATGGCCCTACGCGCTATTGTAACCGGAATTTCCGTTTTGGCACTTCTGACAGCGGCAGTATACGACACACACTCTCGCTTTCGAACATGTCGTTCCAGATTTTCATCACACTGGGGGGGGGAGAGACGGTGTCAGGTACCCTTTTCCTTCTAATAAGCGAAGAAGAGAAGAAAAAAGGTTCCTGACACCGTTTCCTCACCACCGTTTCCTCACCGCAAGCTTGAAAATCATCATTCGTACCGCAATGCCACCATGGGATCCACCTTCGTTGCCCGGCAGGCGGGGGCGGTCGCGGCAGCCATGCTCGCAGCGAATACCGCCGCTATGGCCATGATTATCGAAGCGCGATCGCCAGGGGCAACTCCATATAGTTGATTGGCAACCAGGCGAGTCAATGCCAGAACGCTGCCTGCGCCAATGGCCACCCCAATCAGCAAAGGAACCAGCGCTTCACGCAGGACCATGCCGATTACGTCGCCTCGCTGCGCCCCTAGCGCCATCCGAATGCCCAACTCCCGCGTTCTGCGCCGCACGGCATAAGCCATCACACCGTATAACCCGACGGTGGCGAGGCCGAGCGCAAGAACTCCAAACAGGCCCGAAAGGAAGGCGATCAAGCGCTCCCGCGTCAGGGCATCATTCAGGGATTCCTGCATCATGCGGACGCGCAGCACCGGCACATTCGGGTCCATGTCGCGCAAGGCCGTGCGGATCCCGGCGATCGTCGGGGCGGCACTTCCTGTGAACCGCACTTCGAGCCAGCGCACTCCCGGCCCGTCTGACCAACTGGGTTGATAGATGGTGCCAACCTCCTCTGGTTTCCGGATGCTGCTGTAATGGATATCTCGGACCACGCCGACAATTTCAAGGGCTTTGGCCGGCGAATATTTGTCCTCGAAGCTCAGATGGCGGCCCAGTGGATTGGCGCCGCCAAACAGATGGCGGGATAACGCTTCATCAATAATGCACACGCGGGACGCACTGGCGCGAGATTCGTTGCTGCCGCCGCTCGCCCGGCCCATTGCCGCCAGCAGGCTTTCACCCGGCGTCACGGCCGGCTCATCGTTCGGCACGAAATCACGGCCCAGTATGAGTGATGCCCCCAGCGTAGGGAAGTACCCCGATGTGACCGAATTCACGAACACGACGGGCCTTTCCCCCAGTGTGGGCTGGTATCCCTCCGCAGAGTATGTTGATGAGAACATCCAGGAACCGAACGGCGTGGTGGACGATAAGGCCGCGGATCGAACGCCCGCGGTTGCACGCGCACGCTCCAACAGTTGGTCGTAAAACGCGCGCAGCCGCTCCCCTTTGTAACCAAGGTTGGTCGGGTCGATATCAAACACCGCAATGTTCTCCCGCTCGAAGCCGATGTTTGCCTTCTGAAGGTTCCGCAAGGTGCGGATGAAAAGACTCGCACTCACCAGCAGGGTCAATGATAGGGCAACCTGGCCCGCTACCAGAGCACGGCTAAGTCGGAACCGGGAAGCGCCTTGGGTGCCTGCACTGCTCTGCTTCATGCTTTCGGCCAGCGCGATCCGCGTGGCTTGAAGCGCGGGGGCAAGTCCAAACAGAATGGCGGTAATTATGGTAATGGCCGCAGAGATTCCCAACACCCAGGGGCTGGGACGAAAATGGAACTCCGGATCGAGGATGTCTATTTTTGCGAGAGCTGACACTCCAAAGTAGGCAAACCCCATGCCCAGAATTCCGCCGGCAATCGCCAGGAGAAGGCTCTCACTCAGCAGTTGCCGAATCAGGCGCGCGCGGGTGGCGCCGACCGCCAGACGCACGGCAATCTCCCTGCCACGCTCGGTGGCGCGGGAGAGCAATAAGTTGGCAACGTTGGCGCAGGCAATCAGCAGCACCAGCACCGTGGCCAGCGCCAGCGCCGCCAGGGGGTCAGCCATTTCGTTTCCACGCAGGGCAGCGGACGCGGTCCCTGCGCCGGAGAGCAATTTGATTGGATCCTCCCGGAATTTCCGGGGCTTGCCACCGGCCTTGACCCTCGCCTCATTAACCGCTTCCACAGCCTGTGCCCATAGCACGCTCATCCCGGCTTGAGCTTGCTGCATGGAGATTCCCGGCTTCAACCGGGCCAATGTGGTGAGCCAGTACATCTGGGCGGTATTCCAAACGGGCGCGGCCGAGGGCGTGGTTACTGGGAACATTGTCAAAGGGATGAAGGCATCAGCCTGTTCACCATTGAAGACGCCGCCGAAACCCTTTTCCGTAACGCCGGCGATTTCGAGTGGATAACCGTTTAGAGCGAGCTTTCGACCGATGACCTTCAAATCCCCAGCGAAGCGCCGTTGCCAGTAGCCGTACGAAAGGACGGCAACGGGCGACCCTCCCGGGACAGTATCGTCAGACGGCCCAATCACTCGGCCAATAGCGGATCCAATACCCAACCCTTGAAAATAATTGCCACTCACGTACTGGACGTGGCCGACCTCCACCGCGGGCGCGCCTTCCGGGCGGATGCCGGAAGCAAGATTGCGGCTGCTCGCGAACACGCCGGAGAAAACCTCGTTGTGGTCGCGGTATGCGCAGTAGAAGGCGTAACTCCCGCTTCGGCCGCCCTCCAGCATCACAATCCGGCTCGGCTCCCGACCCGGAATGGACCACAGCAATAGTTGATCGACCAGGCTGAAAATAGCCGTGTTTGCCCCAATACCCAGCGCCAAAGATAAAACTGCCACGGCCGCGAAGCTGGGATTTTTCGCCAGTATGCGCAGGCCGTAGCTGAGGTCCTGCCAGAGCGTTTCGACGGTATCCCATACCCACATTTCCCTCCTCCTCTCTTGCGCCAATCTACCACATAACGTGGCAGTTGGCCGGCTATATAGAACAGTCGGCTCGTGACCCGCTCAGACATTCTCGAAAGGTTTTCCTTGCCCGGCCGAAGGATTTCGCAGGAAAATTCGGTCGGCGCCAATTTGCTCAAGCTCACCCCTGGAACGTAGGTCTAACTGGGTACAGCGCTGAGCAGCCCACGACCGAGCCGCATAATGAGCCCCCATGAGGGAGTCCGGCTTTCGGCCAAGCAGCCTACGTTGTGCGCGGGATCACCTTGCCCTTCGTGGTGGACATTCTTGTTGACGGCGCCGGAGGGTATCTTTTTGAGTAGATATTTTTTTTGGGACCTGCCGGTCTCGGAGTGCCGGGAAATCTCACTCGCACTTTCCGCACTCACCTTGGTGTGCCCGAAAGCAAACTTTTCAGCCGAGTGGCTCCCTTTAAAGCCGGTGCTAACAATCACCGCGAACAACCCAATTACTACACCCAAGGTGCCGAGAAAATAATGGGGAGGCTGAAAGCAATTTGGCGAGGATTCGTCATCAATGCACAAGATTTCGGTTAAGGGCTGGGCGGGGCTCTCTTCACGGTTGGAGTCGTCATCATCGCGCTGGTTTCGCTTCCCCGGGCCCGTTGGTTTCTAGCCGTAAGCGTGCCCACCGGCATCATCATAGGAATCGCCCTGCGTCTGACAAGTCGAGATTGAGGTCAAGGCAGAGAAGCCACGACGCCGACCTGCTTTGTCCCTGTAATCCGGCGGCCGTTCGATCGTTCGCTCCGCCCAAAGCGAAATTTGCGCGCTTGACGAGGCCTTCTAGTTTATAATCCAACAATCTCACAACTCCTATGCGCTACCTACTACTCAGCGACGTCCATTCCAATCTCGAAGCTCTCTACACATGTCTTGAAATCGCCGCAGGCAGATACGATAAGGCGGTTTGCATGGGCGACCTCGTGGGCTATGGCCCGAATCCCAACGAGGTCATTGAGAAAGTTCGAAATCTTTGCAAGCCGGTCATCCGCGGCAACCACGACAAGGCCTGTTGCGGGATCGACGACGCCAAGGAATTCAATCCCTACGCCCGCATGGCCACCATGTGGACGCAAGAAAATCTGACGCCCAACCACCTCGAGTACCTTCGCGCCCTTCCCATGGGTCCGGCGGTGATGGACGGATTCATTATCGTGCACGGGTCACCCAACGATGAGGACGAGTACATTCTGGGGCCTGGACAAGCCCTTCCCCTGCTGCGCGGTCCGGAGGCTCAACTTGTCTGCTTTGGCCATACGCACCTGCAAGGCGGCTTCATGATGTCCGAGGCCGGGCGTTTTCAATCCATCCGTATTCCAGGCACCCCCGATGGGTTGACTTTAACTCTCCCGCTCGAAGACGGCGCGCGCTATCTGATCAATCCCGGCTCCGTGGGCCAGCCGCGCGACCACGACTGGCGCGCCGGGTTTGCCATTCTCGACACGGACGGGAAAGTGGTGGAGTATTACCGCACCCCTTACAACGTGGCCCAAACCCAGGGCAAGATGGAGAAAGCCGGACTGCCGCCGCCCCTTTACCGCCGGCTGGAATTGGGGCGGTAAGAGCGGTAGACAGTAGACGGTAGACGGAATACGGGGCAGAGGTGTCGAGCGCCGGTCCCTGTCTACCGTCTACCGTATGCCGTCTACCGACTCAGAATTCCACGTAGACAGCTTTTGCCGACGGGGGCGCCTGATTCCAATCCATCGGCATGTGCTCGAAGGTCACGCGAAAGGCTTGGGTTTCGCCCGGCTGCAAGGGCGTGGCGCGCTTCGCGAGGGGATGAGCATCTTCGCGCAGCACCACCTGGTTGAGAGTATCCACGAAATTCAGTTCCACATCGAGGCGTCGAACCGGCTTCGCACCGGTGTTGGTGACGCTGCCATCCAGGTAAGTGACCGTGCCCCCGAGGAAATTGGCGGCGGCGCTCATGCGCAGATCGGTGAAAACCAGCGAGCCCAGATAAGCCTTTTGCTCAGCGCTCTGGGCCAACCGCACCGCATGGTCCGAGGTTGCACCGCCTGCCGCGCGATGTTGCAGGAGTACAAAAAAGGCAACGATTCCCGCCAGGACTATCGACACAATTAAAATAATGATTGCTGTTGAAATACCGTGATCGTTCCTAGGCATGGTTATCAATCAGGTTCCAGCCACCGTCAGGCCGGAAATCAGTAAGGTCGGCGCAGCGATGGCGCTGCGAAATTCCAAATCAGAACCTACCATCTCGATGTGGTTCAGCATTTCCGCCAGATTCCCCGCGATGGTAACCTCTTCCACCGGATAAGCAAACTCCCCGTTTTCAATCCACATCCCCGCCGCCCCGCGGGAATAATCACCCGTCACAATATTCACACCGAAGCCGATAAGGTCGGTTACATAGAAGCCCGATTTCACGGATCTGCGAATTTCCTCGGCGGTATGCGGGCCGGGCGCTAGGTAGAAGTTCTTCGGCCCCACATTGGGCGGTCCGGAGACGCCCCGCGAGGCGTTTCCGGTGGTCCGCATGTTCAGTTTGCGCGCCGTGTAGCAGTTTAACAGGTAATTGCTAAGCACGCCCTTTTCAATGACGGGGGTCACGGAAGCGGGAATCCCCTCCCCGTCGAAAGGACGCGTGCCAAATCCGCCCGCGCGCAGGCCGTCGTCAAGGACGGTCACGCGCTCGTTGGCCACTCTCTGGTTCAGCTTCCCGGTTAAGAACGAGGCACTGCGATAGATGGCGTCGCCGCGCACCGCCTCAAAAATGTGACCGACCAGTGATGGCGCGGTTTCCGGATCGAAAATGACCGGCACTTGGCATGTCGCCATTTTGCGCCCGCCGAGTTTGCGCAACACGCGCTCAGCGGCTTTGCGTCCGACCGCCTCGGGGCTTTCGAGTGCGCTACGCCGGCGCGACACGGAATACCAATAATCGCGTTGCATGCCGCCATCCTCCGCCACCGGAGCGACGGAGCCCGCGCAGTACGACGACCGGTAACTCCCCACGAACCCCAGCGAGTTGGCATACGCCCTACGCCCCACGCTGGCTTCAAACCACGCCCCCTCGGAATTCTTGATGCGGGGGTCGGCGCTGAGCGCGGCCTGCTCCGCGCGCCGGGCGTAATCAATACGTTCTTCGGTGGAAAGTTCGGCCACGTCTTCGGAATAAAGTCCCAAATCGCCTTCGTATCGGCCGAGCAACGCCGCGTCCGGCAGGCCACTGGCGGGGTCTTCGGAAGTAACCCGCGCCATGGCGAGTGTGCGCTCCACCAGTCGCTCCAGAGAGGACGCGGAAAAATCGCTGGAAAAGGACGATGCGCTCCTTATACCCCGGAAAATGCGCAATCCCAGGGCCTTGGAGGCAGCCTCCTTCAGCTTCTCAATTTGGCCAAGCCGCAACGCCGTGGAGAATTCATCCGCCTCATGGACGATTACGTCCGCCGCCGTCGCGCCCCCGCGCAAGGCTCGGTTCACCACTTCCACGGCAATTTGTTCCAGTTGTTGTTCCATAAGTAGTGGCAGGATTTGGGAGCCAGGATCTTGGATTTAGGGGCGCGGGCGGCGCCTGCCGAGTCCTAAATCCTAGCTCCTAAATCCTAAATCCTTTAAGCAAACGATTGTCCGCCCCGCGGCGCTGTGCCCCCCACAGTCAGACTGCTGACTTTGATGGTGGGAATTCCCACTCCCACCGGAACGCTTTGGCCGTCCTTACCGCAGGTGCCGACTCCCGGGTCGAGCTTCAGATCGTTGCCCACGGCGGTGACGCGAGTGAGCACCGTCGGGCCGTCACCGATCAGAGTGGCCCCCTTCACCGGGGCCGTCAGCCGTCCATCCTCAATCAGGTAGGCTTCTGACGCCGAAAACACAAACTTGCCGTTGGTAATATCCACTTGCCCGCCGCCGAAATTGGACGCGTACAACCCGCGTTTGACCGACCGAATGATATCTTCAGGAGCGTCCGTGCCCGCCAGCATGTAAGTGTTGGTCATGCGCGGCATGGGAATGTGCTCGTAACTTTCCCGCCGCCCATTGCCCGTCCGCGTGGTCTTGAGGATGTCGGAGCTCAGCTTGTCCTGCAAATAAGCGCGCAGGATACCGTTCTCGATCAGCACGGTTTTTTGCGTGGGCTCGCCTTCATCATCCACATTCAGCGATCCGCGTCGCGCCGGAATGGTGCCGTCATCCACCACCGTGCAAATGTCGGAGGCCACGCGCTGCCCCATCTTGCCGCTGAAAGCCGAAATGCCCTTGCGGTTGAAATCCGCTTCCAAGCCATGGCCGATGGCTTCGTGCAGCAGAATGCCGGGCCATCCCGGGCCCAGGACCACTTCCATCTCGCCCGCCGGAGCTTCGCGCGCTTCGAGCTGAACAATCGCCTGCCGCGCCGCTTCTTTCGCGAAGTGTTCCGGCCCCCGTTCACCGGAAAAGAATTCCAACCCCACGCGCCCGCCGCCACCAGCCGAACCGGATTGAAGGTTGTTGCCATCCTGGGCAATGGTGAAAACGTTGAGGCGCACGAGCGGCTGGAAATCCGTCACCACGCGGCCGTCCGAGCCGGCGATCAGCACGTGGCGAATCTGGTCGCCGTAAGTCGCGCGCACCTGCTTGATGCGCGGGTCGGAAGCGCGGGCGGCAACGTCCGCCCGCACCACCAGCTCAAGCTTGTCGGACAAGTCGCGGTCCGTAGAGGGCAGGGCCACGGGATAGAAATCGTGATGGGCGTCGAGCGCGCTCAAGCCCACAGTCGAAACGCGCGCCGGGCCACTGGCAATGCGCCCCGCAATTTTCGCGGCCTTCATGATCTTTTCCGGGGCCAGGTCGTCCGTGTAGGCGTAGCCGGTCTGCTCCCCCGCCACCACGCGAACACCACAGCCCATCATGATCCCTTCAGTCGCGGTCTTTACCAGCGACTCGTCAACGAGCAATGAAGAATTGGTCGTGTGCTCGAAGTAGAGGTCCGCGTACTCGCCGCCCTCGGAAAGCGCCGCCCCCAGATACTGCGAGAGATTCGCCTCCGTCAGTCCAAAGCGGTCGAAAAAGAATCGATCCGTATTGCCCATCTTGGTAAGCCCACCTCGTCCCGGGCGCGCGCGGTTGCGAAGCCTGCGCGCCCAATACCCTGAATTCCAACCTAGCACACAGCCCTACAGGTGTCAATTTGGGGGAAATCGGCCACACAAACCGATTTGACGAAATCCCATTCGATGGATAACATAGATCCGTAAGTGGTGCTGTTATCAAAGTGGGAGGGGTTGCCGATGCCAACGAATATTCCCTCCGTTCCCCGTCGGTCAGAGCGCCGACCAGCAACGATCCTAATTAGGCTCGTGCTGGAGGCCGAAAACCTCAAGGCGGACGACTCAGCGATTACTACTGACATTTCTATGGACGGGGTGGGTGTCCGAACCACGCTTGCGCTAGTTCCAGGAGAGTGGGTGGGATATACTGCCGAGGGGAAATTCCCTCATGCCATCCCTAGTCGCGTGGTTTGGGCGAGAGAAGATGAGTACAGCCATTGGATCTTTGCGGGACTTGAGTTCTTGCCAGCACGCATTTATGGCCTTATTTAGCGGACTATTTTAGAGTGAACGGTTTAATCCAAACGAAGAGAGCAAGCAGTAACGCGATGATGGCGAAGGCTGTTGCTCTTAGGTATTTAAGATTAAAGTTCCTTGCCTTCTTGTATTCGTAGATCATTTCCGCCGGATGTTTTCTCGGCACTGGATGCAAATCCTTTGGCCATAAAACGTAGTTTATTTCTCCGCATTCAGCGCAGGGAACCATCCTCTTGACCTTTGCCATCGTACTCAGGCGCACTGGGTCTACAACTTCGAATTTCATACGGCAGTGATCGCATTTAACTACCATCTCCGCCACCTTCCGGACTTATTGTCATATCTGATGCCTTTCGTTGCTATTTGGTGGCCTGGAAATTCTTGGCTCTGCGCAGACGATATTCTTACCAGACGCTAAATATCTTCATGGTTATCCTAAATCTTTGGGTCCGTCAAAGGCATAATTCCGATTCAAACTGTACCACTACCGAAATCGGGTCATCGGGTCAACGGGCCATTGGGGAATTGCCGATTGGTGATTGGTGATTGGTGATTTGTGATTGCTGATTTGGCCTTCTCGATCTTCGAATTTCGATCGTCGATTTGCGACGCTCAATTTGCAATTTGAGATTTGCAATTCACTGCTTCGGACTCCGCACTTCGGACTGCCTATCTCGTCACTCGTCACTGGTCACTGCTCTTAGCCCAGCCGGTACGGCGAGCGCATCTCGCGGCCGAGCAACTTCGACGCCTCGGCATCGCCGACAATTTCCATTTTCTCCGGGTCCCACTGGATCTTGCGCCCGGTGAGCATGGCGATCTGGCCCAGCCAGCCGGGCGTGGCGGAATGCAGCGCCACGGTTGCCGGCGTCAGCGTCTTTTCGCGCGAGCGGACGCAATCGATGAATTCGCGGTAGTGACCCGGACTGACTTTGAGTTTACTTTCACTCTCGCCGATTTGTTCGACCAGCAGCGACTTGGGCTCGGCGTCGATCTTGCCGCGGTCGACCCAGACCCATCCCTTGTCGCCGATCCATTTCGTTCCACCATTGATTTCGGGATAGCCGCCCGCAATCGTCATCGGCGTGCCGTCGGGATAAATGGCATGCACTTTGTAACGCGTGGCCGCGTTGAAAGGATCGGTGCGCGGCGGGTATTCGCCCACGCCTTCCACCGAGACGGGACCCGTCGCGTCCCACCCCATTCCCCAGTGAGCGATGTCAACGTGGTGGCCGATCCAATCCATCAACTGGCCCCCACCATAGTTCAGGTTCCAGCGCCAGTTAATGTGGACGCAGGCTTCGCGGTAGGGCATCTCGGCCGCGGGACCGAGCCAACGATCGTAAAACAGGGTCGGCGGCGGGGTGGTGATTTCGAGTTTCGACTTGTCCTTCACTTCGTAAAAACCCGAGGGCAACCCAACCTCGATGGCAGTGATCTTGCCGATTCGGCCGTTCCGCACGATTTGGCAGGCCTGGCGGAAGTTCTCAACCGACCGCTGCCAACTTCCCGTCTGCCAGATGCGGCCCTGGCGCTCGCTCTCCTGCACCATCGCGAGCCCCTCGCGGAGGTTGTGCGCGAGCGGCTTCTCACAGTAAATGTCCTTCTTCGCGCGCGCGGCGGAGGTGGCGACAATGCCATGCCAGTGGTCGGGCACCGCGATGCTGACCGCGTCCACGTCGCGTCGCATCAACACCTCTTCGAAAGCATGATAAGGCGTGCAACCCTGGTCGCCGTACTCGGCGTCGACCAGCGCCTTGCCCCGCGTCAGGTGGCCCTCGTCCAAATCGCACACGGCGACGATGCGCACGTCCTTCAATTTCAGAAATTCCTGAAGGTGGCCATCGAAGCCCATCCAGCCCAGGCCGATGCTGGCCAGGGATATGCGGTCGCTCGGCGGCGTGGCTCCCCCCAGACCAAGCGCGCTGGCCGGAACGATCAGCGGCGCCGCAACACTCGCAACACTCGCCAACCCGGCATTTCGTAGGAACTTACGTCGTGAATTCATGGATTCCCCCCAACGGAACCAATTTCCGCGGACGCATCATACAACGGATTCTGAAATTTTGGATTTTAGATTTTGGATTTTAGATTGGTGATTGGTGATTGGCGGCACTCCGGAAATCTGCATGGCAGATTTTAGATTTCAGTTTGCACCGAGCCGAAATGAACAATCTCGCTCATCACGCGCCACTCGTCACTACGATTGAAAATCTGTCGCCTGCCCGCCGGCGTCCAACCTACCGTTGCACCGATGCGTCTAAGCCAAGGACACGTTCTATAGGCGAAACTCGATGCTCCGTACTCGTGCCGAATCTCGAGCTTCGGAGTTTGGGTTTTCTGTGCAGGAGGTTGACCATGAAGTCAAAGCTACTGCTTGTGGGTGTGGGCGTGCTGGTTCTCACTTGGGGAGCCGGGCTGGCTCAGGCCGGAGTAATTCGCGCCGCGGCAAAACAAGTGGACAAAGGCTCTGTGGCAGCTCCCAAGGGCACTCCCAAGGCGGCCGGGGCCGCAGCCTACGGCTTTGCGGCCGCCGGAAAAGCCACGGGTAACGCGCTTAAAACCGGCGCAAGCTCCGCCGGTAAAGGCGTTGTCGAAACCCCCGGGCTCGCGGCACGAGGAGCCAAGGCAGTCTGGAAGGCTGTTTGGTAGGGAGCCCGGAAAGATAAGAACTTCCCTTCGCCTGCTTCCATCAAGTCACGGATCGAGTGGTGAACGACGCAAAGTCCTCAGCGCCCTTCTCGGAAGCGACGTTGGCGCGACCTGCGGATTCCGGTGCAACCATGGTGTAATGACTATGGTAAGGGGGCTGAAATGAGGACAATGGCAGCAGGCTCTTTCAAAGCACAATGCCTTGCGGTCATGGACGAGGTTCAGGCCAAGAGAGAGACCGTCGTGATCACCAAACACGGCAGGCCCGTGGCAAAGCTGGTCCCCGCTGACAACGATACAGATGAGATTTACAACTTCCTCCGTGGCAAGGGTGCAGTAGTAGGCGACATTATTTCACCCGCGATCGAAGACTGGGGGAACCTCAAGTGATTCTCGTCGACACCCACGTCGTCGTCTGGCTGGCATTTGATCCCAGCCGCGGAGGCGCGCTGAAATTTCGACATTGACCTCCCGCCCACCGTGCTCTACGATTGCACTAGCGCAAACCTGAGGGGAGAGAGCCGAGTGAAGTTTCACATCGAACTGGACCGCGAAGAGGATGGGCGTTGGATTGCCGAAATCACATCGCTTCCCGGAGTCCTCGCTTATGGCAAAAGCAGACAGGAAGCGGTGGCCAAGGTTAAGGCCCTTGCCCTGCGTGTGCTCGCCGACGAAATCGAAAAAGAGAAGAAAGACAGACCCCTTGATATCTCCATAGCCTGCTACCCTTGAGCCACTGGCCGAGTACAAAAGCTCGCAAAGTCCTCAGTGCCCTTCTCCGAAAGGACTGGTCCGTCAAGGCCCAAAAGGGGTCCTCGCACATTCAACTTCACCACCCGACCAGGGGTGAATTCACCTGGGCGTTCCATGACTCGGAGGAAATCGGGCCCAGGATGCTTGCCCGCATCGCCAAGCACACCGGCCTTAAACCGCAGGACCTGTAGTTGCCATTTCGTCGGTCCTCGCAGGATGGGGAGGCCTTTTTCTGATCGGGGATTTTCTCCTACCTCCTTTGGCATGGGCTGAGAATTTCAAATCCGTTAGTTCAGGCGGTATAAATTGCCTTGCGCACGCGCGCTCTCCGCTATAGAGTTTGGGCGGCTGTTGCAACTTGGCTTGTTCTTGCTGGTCGCTACCCGATTCCCTGAGGGGCCAGAGCTTGGCGAGTAGGTACCGCCCTGCTGATACCCCTCGAAGGACACCCACATGCATAACCACGCAGATATCCATCATCAATTTTCCAGTCCATCGGATCGTCACCCGCACTCGCACGAAGGGCGACCCTCTCGCCGCGATTTTCTTCGCGTCGTGATGGGGGGCCCTCTGGCCGGGGCGTCGATCCTGGAGCTTGCCTATCATCGCGCCGCCTGGGCGCGAGCTGCGGTTGACACGGGTTCGAAGCTCTTCGATCTGGAGAAGGCCGCCGAAGGCATTTACTTCGCGCAGGCACGGCCGCAAGCAATGATCAACTGCAACGCGGCCATCTTTGTGGGGGCGAAAGAGGTGGTGGTGGTCGACGCCCACTCCAAACCCTCGGCCGCCACCTCGTTGCTGGGCCAGATCAAGCGGGAGATCACCGACAAGCCGGTGCGCTACGTCATCAACACACACTTCCACTGGGATCATACCCAGGGCAACCACGCCTATCGAGTGGCGGAACAGAAGATTGACTTCATCGCCAGCTCCGCCACTAAACAACTTATGACCGACCTGGCGGCAGCACGGCTGAAGGCTTCTCTCGATCAGGCGCCCAAACAGGTGGACGATCTTCGCGCCCGCGCCGCCAAAGCTGCCTCAGCGGAAGAGAAAACTTTCTGCGCCGAGCAGATCCGGCAGATCGAAGCCTATCGGGCGGAACTCCAGAACTACACTCTCGAATTGCCCACCATCACTTTCGAAAAGTCGTATGTGCTTCAGGATCCGGCGCACGACCTGCATCTCGAATTTCACGGCCACGCCCATACGGCGGGAGACGTTGTGGTGTTTTGTCCGCAGAAGCGTGTGGTGGCCACCGGCGACATGATCCACGGCTTTCTGCCCTTCATTCTCGACGGCTTCCCGCGGGTTTGGCCAGGAACCATCAAGTCGGTCGGCCAGCTTGATTTCACGAAAATCCTGCCCGGACACGCCTCGCTTCAGGACGGGCACACTATCATGACCAATATGGCGAACTACATTGAGGAACTGACCGCGAAAGTCGAAGAGGGCAAGAAGTCGGGCCTCACCGTGGCCGACTTGCAAAAGCGCATCACCGTCGCTTCCCTGAAATCGCTCCAGTCAAACGGTTACGGAGAGTATATCCAGCATAACAACTTCCGGTTCACTCCCAGCTTCGGGAAGTTGGGCCCTCTCCAGCCGGGCGTGAACACGAACATCAACGAGATTTACGCCAACCTTGACCGCGTGTAGGGGGCGAGCGCCGTCGCGGCGGGCTACAACTTGAGCCCCTAAGGGGCGAGCCACCCCAGCCCAGGCCAACGAAGGTGTGAAAAAAACACACAGTTTCACGCAAAGGCGCTCACAGAACAACTGCCCTATTTTCTCTGCGCCTTCGCGCCTTTGCGTGAGGTGTTTTTTCCTCATCTGGGGATTTTTTCACAGCTTCCACGGCCTGGGTAAATGGCCCACACCACCTTATCGCCTGAGCCCTCAAAGGGCGACCCATGATCTTGCGACCGTAGCTGGGATTATCCGCCCCGCCCCCAGGTTCAGACCATTTGACTCCGGATGGCCCGATCCCCCGATTCCCTTCACCGCCTCCTAGGTTTCTTTCCGGGCTTGGTGGTGGACGTTGTCCGCGGGGGGGAATGCGTGGTGGCAGACGGCGTTGCGGAGGCTTTCGCAGCGCTGGCTTTGGCGCCACCCTTCGCGGCGGATTTCCCTAATGCGGTCGGTGCGCTGGGGACCGGAGCTGCGGTGGCTTCCTTGCCCTTGTGGGGATGGGAACTCGGCGAAGCGGCAGCCGATTCCCTGCCCCTTTTGTGGGCTGATGCGGATCCGGGTGGTGGTTCCTTCCCCTTTTTCGGCGGGTGGATTGGAGGTGGCGGCGGCGGTGGAGGTTCCTCGATGCCGGCCAGCTCATGCATCTCCTTCATAAGCTGCGAGTGGGACTTGATTTTCCCGTCCAGTTGCAGGGCGAAGACCTTGGAGAGGATCCGGTCGAATTCCGGCCCGGGCGTGACCCCCATGGATTGCAATTCCGCGCGAGGCAGGCGGGCCTGAATTTGCGGGAACTTGAACAGGTAACTCTTAATACGGTTCTGAACTTTGGCGCTCTTGGTGTTGGCGAGCAGGTACAACAATAGGGGTTGGGGGTGCGGCGAAAGGAGAGAGTAAACCTGGCTGGGCAAAGTGGCGCGGGCGGTCCCCAGCACCCGATCAAGTTTCTTGGCATCTTGCTCAAAGCCGAGCGCCAGCTTGATAGCCTTGCTTTCTCGAACGATCTGCTTGGCCAGACGGGCTTTGTGCTCTGGTCCAAGTTTCTCAACCAGGATGTGGAAGTTCAGCAGGAAGGGATCAGCGCCAGGGGCGTTTTGCAACACGTTCCGAATGCGCGCAAAGCGATCGTAGGATAGATGCACAGAAGCGAGTTTCTCATCCAGCCCGCCGAGGAGATCCTGGTCAGCAAGCAATTTGAAAACGCGACCGGGCTGATCCTCACGCAAAATAGCGGCCAACTCTCGCGCCTGCTGGGCAGCATCCAGGCGTTCCCAAGCGCCCTCGGCCACAGCCGCGTCGAACCAGCGCTGCGTACGTTCATCCGGCTTGAATTCAAGCCGCATTCCCAACCGCAGCAGACGATAGATGCGGGAGGGGTCGTCAAGAAAGCCGCGGGATTGAAGGGCGCGAATTTCGTGCCGCTCGATGTCGCCGGCTCCGTTGGTAGGGTCGAGCAGCAGACCGCGGGAGTTGGGGTGAAGGGAGACGGCCATAGCGTTGATCGCGAAATCGCGGCGTTTCAGGTCCTCAAAGACCGTGGCGGGGCGAACCTCCGGCCGCTGCCCGGGACGCGGGTAGAATTCCTCCCGGCACATGGCCAACTCTGCACGTACACCACTCGAAAAGAGCAGTTCGGCGGAGTTCGGGCGTTCGTCAAAATCGTGGTATTCCAGGACGAGGGGCGCCTCACTTGCAGGCCCCCGCGCGCCCCGAGCCGGTTTTGTGGAATCGGCGCGTGGTATGGCGCGCAGGATCCGTTGCGGTGGACCCTCCACGATAAAATCGAGGTCGCGCACGACCTGCTGGCCATAGGTGAGGTCGCGGACGGCGCCACCCCCCAGATAAAGGTTCAGCCCCTGCTCGGCCGCCAGGCGGCTGATCAGAGTGAGCACCGCAAACTGTTCCGGGGAGAGCCGGCTTTCCATCAGGAAGTTGTAATCGCTCATGGCGTTCGGCTTCCAGCGTTCTCCCGGGCCTCAGATTCAGGCTCGAGGGTGATGAGATTGATAGACCTGCTTCAATCGTTCTTTGAGCACGTGCGTGTAAATCTGTGTCGTCGAGATGTCACTGTGGCCCAACATCAGTTGAATGGATCGCAAATCGGCGCCTCGCTCGAGCAAATGCGTGGCAAACGAATGCCGCACCAAGTGCGGAGTGATCCCGGTGGGCAGTCCGGCACGGCGCCCATAAGCCGCCAGGATTTTCCAAAACCCCACGCGCGAAAGGGCTCCACCCCGGCGGTTCAAGAAAAGCCATGGCGAATGGCGCTTTCCCGCAAGGGCGGCTCGTCCGGTGAGGATGTATGCCTCCACGGCGCGCAGCGCCGATTTGCCCACCGGAATCAGACGTTCCTTGTTGCCTTTTCCCAGGCAGCGAATGATGCCAAGCCCCATATCGAAATCCGCTGCTCCCACGTGGATAAGTTCCGAAACCCGCATTCCTGTCGCGTAAAGCAGTTCCAACATAGCCTTATCGCGAAGACCCAGGGGGATGGAGACATCCGGCAGCGTCAGCAGTCGCTCAACCTCTTCTGCCGTAAGGTATCTGGGCAGCGACTGATCAAGCTTGGGGGCCTCGATATCCGCAGTGGGATCAGCCGTCTGGCGACCCTCCCGCACCAGAAACCGAAACAGGTTACGCAGGGAGACCAGATGCCGGGCTACCGAACGAGCTCCCAGGCCCCGATCATAGAGCTCTTTAAGAAAAGCGCGAATGTCGTCGCGATCAAGCGCCGAGGGGGATTTCCCCAAGCGAAGAAGGAAAGCCGAGAATTCTGTGAGGTCTCGGCGATAACTCACGATGCTATTGGCCGCAAGGCCGTTTTCAACGCGCGCAAAGTCAAGAAACAAAGCAACTTCTTTGGTAATGGAGGGGGGTGACGAAACGGGTTCGGGCAAAGTCATTTCCGGTGAGGTTCCCGCAGCGGTCAAGTGCACGTCATCGGAAGTCGTCCGAGCAAGCGCCCGGTGGAGCTGGTAGCGACTTAACATGCTGGCCCGACTGGAACGAATCGTCAATTCAGTGCCACGTAAGAGGAGTCGGACAACAAGGGGCAATCCTCCCCGGTCGGAGGAGGGCGTTAAGAGTTTTATCCCCCATGATACATAAGGATTGTCTTATCAGCAATTTAGGAGCATTTCTCAAATGGGGCGCCCCAACTCGTCGTTGAAGTACTTGACAGGCCCGACCCGCGCCCTATACTAGCACAAGCTATTTTCCGTGGCCAAGTAGCATTTGACAATATTACGTTGCGATGAAGAAATAATCATGAAAGACGGTCCATCCTCAACCCGGAAACGCGTGGTAGTTCGTAAGCTCGATAAGGGGCTCATTAAGGGCTTTATCGACCCCAAGGGCTATCTCGCGAGCGAAGTTGGCTTGCTGGACCGCGAAGGGAGGCTGGTCCACATCCCGATGCCCGACATCAAGGCGGTGTTCTTTGTCCGGGACTTCGAGGGCAACCCCGACCGGGCGGAGCGGAAAATCTTCCGCAGTCGACCCAGGCTGGCTGGTCTTTGGGTGCGGATGACCTTCAAGGACACAGAAGTCTTAGAGGCGATTCTTCCCAACAATCTCCTGGAGGTTGATCCGCTGGGATTCCTGGTGACTCCGCCGGACGTTTACTCGAATAACCTTCGGATCTTCATTCCTCGAACTGCGCTAACGGAAATGGAAGTCTTAGGCGTGATAACCGATGGAGTGGTCAGGCGCATGTCACAGCGCGCCGCCCAAGCCCGTGCGGCCAATGCGGGCGATCAACAGTTTGGTCTATTTGCGTCAGCGGGTCCCCACGAAAAGAAATGATGGCCTGCGCCTGAAGCGGCAAATATGCTGAGGTCGCTCTCCAGCGACTCGGGAGAAGGCGCTCGGGTACATTCCTGGCAGCGATTCAACGTGATGGGGCAGTGGCTTCTTGCACGGGGGGTAAGTCCATCCGTTGATGGATGGCATAGAGGACAAGTTCCAACCGGTCGGAAACCCCGACCTTATCGTAAATGGTGCGAAGATGATTCTTGACGGTTTGCTCGGAGATTGAAAGGTGAGTGCTGATTTCCCGGTTGCGCCAGCCCTGCATCAGGTAGCTGATGATGGTCTTCTCACGGTAGGTGAGAGTATCGACAGGGCGGGGTGGGGTGGAGGGGCGCGCCTCAAGAAGTTTCGCCATCTTGGATACCTGCCTCTTGGGTACCCACGTATCACCTTCCGAAACGCGGCGGGCGCACTTGACGAAGAGTTGCGGGTCAACCGATTTGAGTATCACCCCGGCTGCGCCACTTCGAACGTGGTTCATCGAGGATTCATCGGATTCCGAGGAAGCCGTGGCGACGACCCTGCATTGCGGAGCAGCTCCGGTCACTGCGGAGATGAGGCTGCCGTTACTCTCGGCGAGGATTTCTTCCTGAATGAAAGCCAAATCCGGCCGAAAGCTCTCCACACGAGCCAAAACGTCGGCGGCCTTGTCCGCTTCGGCAACAACTCGCAGGTCATCCTCCACGGCGAAAAGCTTCTTGAGGCCGAGTCTGAAAATACCCTCCCGGTCAGCCACCAAAACGCGAATTTTTCCCTTAGAAGGCCGGGGTGTTGCCATTCGTTGATTCCGCATCATCTGCTCTGGGCGAGCTTCTGGCCACGTCTCTCCAAAGAATGATACCTGCGATCATATTCTACATGGAAGGTTTTTTGGAAGAAATCTTAGTGCGGCTGGGGATGCGGTTCATTTGCTTTCGGGGCGACAATTGCTCCCCGGACTCAGTCCGAGGCATGGGACGCAATTCGTATTCGTCAATTACTGCGCCCAACCCCTGAACCTGCCCGCGCCGGTTCCATCTTACGACTCGTCCCTTGCACAAGAGCTCTAGTGGAGTTTGGGTTGCCTCACGGGGAATTATCACCTTGATCGAAACTGAGGTTGTCCGCTGCAGGCGGATCGGAACTTCGATGAACAGTCCGCTGCCACTGATGTTGCCGGTTTTCCCGATCGCTTGCCTTGGGCTCCCGGCGCGACTCTTCCACCGGATTTCAACCGGAAGTTCCATCGGAATTCGCTGGCTCGTGCGCTGCTGATTCATGCTCTTCCTGACTCCCAGGACGGGTCCACTTGAGAAGCATAGCCTGTTTCCGGCCGCCTCGCAAGTTTTGGCGCGGGTAACGTCATTCACGTTCTTTTTGCACGCGGGAAAAATATGCACGCCGGGGTGGCGGGGATGGCGGTCCCCAGATGGTTCACCCCGGCATGCCCTTTCACTGCCACTACCCAATGGCCCAACCCCAAAACAGATTGGAGAGGGCCCTTTCCAGGTAACCGGAAGCCGTGCTAACCTCGCCGGTGATCCAGTTCCTTTTGCCTCACCCACCCCCTTAAAGGTAAGGCACTGTTAAACCGAATTTACTTGGTCCGCGCCTCCTTTCCAAGGTCACGCCTGTACTGGTACTTGTGTACTACTCCCGGGCCCTGCATTTGATTTACGCGCTCGCTTCCACAAGCGACTGCGACTCGCAAAGCCACTATCCAGTTGGCTTTCCATCCGGCGCTCACTTCCCTTCCCGCTTGTTATCCTCCGAGGCATGGAGCGGTGGCAGGACATGTCGCACTGAACGTTGCCAGAACGGTTTACCACTGGTACGCTTTCCCATGTACGTGAAGCCAATTGCAGACCCGCTCCTCTCGGCGAGGTTTCCGTGGCGGAGCCATTCATCACAGGGAGATCATCATGAAACTCGGCGAACTTGCGTCCCGGCTTGAATGCCATCTTGAGGGACCTGGTGATTTGGAAATCACCGGGGTGGCAGGAATGGATGAAGCCGATGCCGGCAAAATCACATTTCTTTCCAATCCCAAATATGTACGGAAGCTGCGTACGACGCGCGCCGGAGCGATTATCGCCGGCCCGAACGTCGACACGTTGGGCAAGCCCGCGTTGCGTTCCGCCGATCCTTACATGTCGTTTGCTCGGGCGCTGGAGGTTTTCTATCCACCCCAGAGGCCGCCCGCGGGAATTCACCCCACTGCCGTCATCGCCCCGGACGCGAAGCTGGGGAGCAATCCCTCGATCGGCCCTTATGTGGTCATCGAAGCCGGCGCGGTGATTGGTAACGATTGCGTGCTCAAGAGCTTTGTTACGATTTACCCGGGAGCGAAAATCGGGGATCGTTTTTTCGCTCACTCCCACGCCGTGGTCCGCGAGAACGTCCGCATCGGCGACGATGTGATCCTTCAGAACGGCGTGGTATTGGGCGGCGACGGATTCGGTTTTGCGCCGCGCCCGGACGGAACGTTTCACAAGATCGTGCAAGCCGGCACCGTGGTCATTGAAGATCGCGTGGAAATTCAAGCCAACAGTTGTGTTGATCGCGCCGCTGTCGGCGAAACTCGCTTGCGTCGAGGCGTTAAGATTGACAACCTCGTGCAAGTCGCGCACGGATGCGACATTGGTGAGAATTCTCTGCTCTGTAGCCAGGTGGGAATCTCCGGCAGCGTCACGCTGGGCCGAAACGTAACCCTGACCGGACAGGTCGGCGTGGCCGGCCACTTGACCATCGGTGACTACGTCATCGCCACAGCCCAAACCGGCGTGCCGAGCGACGTCCCGCCCCATACCACCATTTCCGGCTACCCCGCCATCGAGAACAAGGCGTGGCTGAAAGCCTCGGCGGTCTATAAACGGCTGCCGGAAATGTTCGCGGCCTACCTGAAGATGAAGCGCTTTCTCGAAAAGGAGAAGTCCTGATCTCAGGGCCGTGTCTGCTTTCTCGATACCACCCATCGGCCGATCCGCCATGATTAATCTAAACCTGAGGAGCCCCCACGGATGACTATCAACGTAAAGGTCGCAAAGCTTCACCCCGCGGCAATTATGCCGAACTATGCGCACCGCGGCCCTTACGGAGATCTGGCTGCCGACGTAACCGCGCTGGAGGCGGAAGAGTTGGCGCCCGGCGAAATCAAGGCTGTGCGCACCGGCCTCGCCTTCGAGTTTCCTCCGAATTTCGGCGCGCTCGTCGAGGATCGCTCGGGTTTGGCGTTGCGCGGAATCTGCACGCTGGCCGGGGTCATCGATCCCGGCTACCGCGGCGAGTTGAAAGTTGTGCTTATCAACCTGGGTAAATCCTCTTTTAGAATTAATGCGGGAGATCGCATTGCCCAAGTGCGAATCGTTAAGCGCGTTGAGGCAGAGTTCACCGAAGCCGATTCGGTATCGTCCACGGAACGCGACGCCGGAGGATTCGGAAGTACCGGAACGTAAATTCAAACTGCCCCCATAAGCCCGAGAATCTGAAGCACGTCACCGCAAGGTGCCGGATTGATCGCAAGCCCTCTTGGACGCTGTGTTGAGTAATACCGAATCCTCTACAGGGTGACGTTGGTGTCTGTCCCGTCCCCTCTTACAAAAGACCGTGTGAGCGAAGCGGCATGAGAATGATCTGGCAAATTGTCGTCACAAAGCGGCGATTTTCTGCAAAAATGGTGTCGGTTAGACGCAAATGTCCGAATCTAAGACATAAATGTCCGACTTGTTTCCGGGCATTGTGTCATAAATTTGTTTGTTTTCATAGACATTCCGGCTTCGAACGTAAAAAAAAAGAATCCTTTTTCTATTTCATCCCTTCGGCTCTAGCCTCTGATTGTCATCCGAACTCGTCAAGCGCCATCCGTAATCTTGGCTAACTACTTTAATTATCATCAACATCGTGGAAAGCGCTCTATAGGTCCTTTATTTTCATCAACATCGTGGAAAGCTTACTTTCGGACATATTTTCTCTATTTGTTTTCAATAACATCGTGGAACATCCCTTCATTTTTCCCCCCGTTTTTTCGCCGCGTCGCCGCCTGGAATTTACTAACTTGTTTACATTCAATGACTTGAATTCCTGAAAGCCTTCCGGGCTACACAGCTAACTCATTTAATTTCTAGTACATCGTGGAAGACGGAGCACCGTTTAGGTTGGCTCCTTGTCCTCCGGCTCGCGCTAGCGACAGGGATCGTGTTGCCCTCCACCATGTCAAAAACGTCGGCGCCTTGATGCAAATCCCAAATCAGCAATCGAAAATCGGCAATCGGCAATCGGCAATCAAAAATCGGCAATCCTAACTTCACTCTACAGTAACACCCAGTTATTATAGCATCGAATACTAGAAAGTCAAGAGAAATCTACCAGAGATAGAGGCTACAAAATGTCCCTGGCGGAAAGCATCCGTAGCGTGGACCTGTTCGTGTAGGTCCGCGGCTTTTCACCCCCGCGCTTTTCCGTCATCACGCCGGCAAATGGCGAGGTAAACTCGCCGCTACGGCATCCTGCTGAGATTTTAAGGGCTCTGGAACGGGACAGGAGGCGATCACTGCCGCGCTCGTCGGCACGCGGAAATCACGCCGAGATTTGCGGTGCCGATGTGCGCAGGGTCTTCTTTGGAACGAGGGAAACCACTGTTCGCGTCGACCGACGTTGTCGCTTTTTTGCCGCGCCAAGAATGGCAATCATGTCAAAGCCGTGCCTGGCGGCCTGTTCCTCACGTAGGCGCCGCACGTCATCCACAATGTAACCCATGACGACCGAAACCCTCCTAAAACAGCTCCTCCGGCGTGCCGATCACCGGGGACTCCCAATCGTATTGCCGATCAGATCCCGGCTGCGCCGCGAAGTCAGGTAGCTAGGTATAGTCGTTTCCAGGGTATAGCCGTTGCTTCATATGGGTTGATTATCGCGGATTCTATGACGCCAGCAACTATCCTGTGGGAGCGGCGTAAAGCCGCGTGGTCGACGACTCAGCCCAAGTAAGGGGCGTGATGGGCGGTCGGGAGATAGACCTATCTGTGGACGCGGAGCGCAGACGGCGTTTGAACGGAACCGAGTGCGGCGGACCCTGGAAGTAGACGCGGCGGGGTTCGTGACGAGCCATCCGGGCCTATGGCGCGCCGAGTTTGCATAACGAACGGACGCACGTGACCGCAAGGCGCCGGAGTGATCGCCAGCCGTCTGAGACGCAGTGTTTAGCAATAGCGATTCTACTGGGCGACGGTAGTGTCTGTCTCCGTCCCCCTAAGATCGTTATTCTTTGATACGCCGCGCCAAATGGTTCATAAAAGACCTGACCGCGACGAAGATTTCCTCCGCACGCTCATAAGTATAGGTTCTCTCGACGTGCATCGTCGGATTTCTCCATGCTGTCTTGATGTGCCCTATTTGCGCTGCGACCTCCGAGTAAAAAGCCTCGTCCGCCGTTCGCGTGCCGGATGCCCTGTACCGTGCCGTCAGCTCCTTCTGGATGTCGTCAAGCTGTCTCCCCCAGTTATTCCGCACAGGTAGATTTAATTCTTTGACCGCCAGTACTTTCAGTCCAACCTCGACAGCCCTGCATAGGTGCATAACGCAAGCCGTTGCCCTATCCAATGCCAAGCATTTAGCAGCCTCCGCAATATCCTCATGTGCAGACGGGAACGCATTGAATACGTTTTGACCGAACGCGGCAGGGTCATTGTAGAAATTAGCTCTCGGCGATTCAATTTGAATGGTAACCCTCTCCTGAAGTTCGTCAACGATGCGGTCATAGAGGTTCCTCTGCATTTCCAAGAACTGCCTAATTGACACCTGCTGTGTGCTCAGGCACTCAATTATTCTCTTTGCCTGTCTAAAACTCTGTGAAAGGCGAAGGCTGTGGCAATTGCCAACCATTGTATCGGACCACTCTGTAAGACTTTGTCGATACGAATCAGGCATAGGCCCATCTATGCTAACTGCATCTTTAGGAAGTACCTCGACGGGATGTATCTTTCCGAAATGCGAAGATTTAAACTTAACCTCATAAGTCTTGGGCGTAGTTGAGTCCCTATAGATTTGCATCATCTCGCCGAACATTTCACCAATGGCGAGAAAGGATTCACCCTTTACCTCAAACATATTCGCCTACCTCCAGTGGATGATGCTTCAATCATCTACTCCCGAATCCCATCATTCAAGAGAAACCGCTCAACCCGTGGCAGGCACACAGGTAGCGCGGACGGGAACCGGGGGACGGGGACAAACCACGTTTCCGGGTTTCTCCACTTCGCATCATGCCGATGGCGGAGCGAGCAAGTGGCGTGAACCTGCTGTCCAGGCTCCGCCGCTCTTCGAACAACAGGGACGGTGGTGTCTGTCCGTCCCCTCCGAACAACGCAGGCGTGAATGCCGGTGCCGGGACTATCAATGAGGAGTTGCCGGGCCGAACCGGAAATCATAGTGCACCTTATGAATGACAAGCCGATCGATGCAGGTCACCGCGAGGATACCTTCTTTAATCGGCCGCCCGAATAAGGCGACGTTCGAAAATATCGTCGATGTGGCGTATTTGGCGGCATCAGGGAACTGCCGTACGGAAATTCCATAGGCCGTTTCGAAAGGCATTGCTCCTGACCGAACCTGGCTGAAATAGGACGGATAGAGTAACCCGTCAAAGCCCGCCTTGCTCGCCGCAATCGCAATTGCACGCGTAATCTCGTAGGAATGATCAGCTGCAAAGAACAGCATGTGTACCGCCAGGTCGAGGCTTTCGAACTCTGTGACGTGTTCTTCGTGAAGTAGGACCGTAAGGTCGAGGAGCTTGAGGTTTCGTGTCGGTTTCAGGGAGGCTAAATACAATTCGTCCTCCACGGTGACCCTACACTCGTGGACACAACCCTCAATGTCCTGGGAGCAGTAGAGGACGGGCTGCCCCGGCGAGTCCAGCCGTCCGCACCCCAACACCTTGTCAGGTGGACTATCGTATTCGCCTCTTGCGACAGGGTTTTCCGGATTTGCGCGCAATCGGTAGATAATTTCGCCCTGTGGCAAGATGCGTTCGGGGTATTCCTTGAGAATCCGGTCGACGATGGCGTCCCGTTCAAGCGAGTCCTGCAGTGCTTTCAGTGGCTCGATTTCCCCGAACATCCAAAGATGGGGACCATAATGAAAAAGACCGATTCTTCCTTTCTCGCTGATGAGCGCTACATCCTTTTGAATCCAGTTCGGTCCAACGTAGTCGCCACGCTGAAACCGCGCCTCGTTAAATTGCACAAGCGGAGCTGATCCGTAAGAGAAACGACGAACCGATCCCCTGACGAAGAACTGCGATGCAAGGACTCTGACCAGATAGAGGGTGAGCTTTTTTGTCCCCTGCGCCCCGCAATTAGGGCATGGCAGCGCGTGCGGGATCCCGAGCCGGTCTGCGTCCATTCGAAGTCCATGGTCCGTAAAACAGGCGGCACAGAGGATGGGTCGGGACTTCGGGATGATCAGGCCGACGAGCCGCGCGCCTATTCTTGTCGTGATAGCGAGTCCGCCCGCAACATCGAGCGCCCTGAGGATCGGGACGAGGATTTTCCGGCCGATGTTGCTGCCTACAACGCTCCGCATGAGTACAACCGCGTTCTTTCGGAAGGTTTGTTCAGAAACCAAACGTTTAGAAGCGAGTAGCCGCGCACAGCGCATTTCTGACCGTGAGTTTTTCCCCTCGGACCCACCCGGGGGACAGGGACACGTTGCTTCCCGGTTTCTCCACTTGGCATCATGCCGATGGCGGAGCAAGCAAGTAGCGTGAACCTACTGCCCAGGCTCCGCCGTTCTTCGAACCTCAGGGACGGTGGATGTCCCCGTCCCCTTCTCGCTGCCTTAGCACTCAATGAGATTCACAGCGGATAGCGCACTCACCACTCTCGAAAAGTTAGTGCTGTTGGGAGTACGCTCAATCGGCTTGACCACTTCAAAAACTTGATCTCTTTCGACAATGAGCAGGCCAATCCCACCCCCAGTAATTTTTCGCTCAAAGGCGGTCGCATCCCAGTGTTTGACTGAATTTTCGTTCCGGTCAAGGTAATCTGCCGCGAAGGCAGGGGTGCACGCGATGTATACGAGGTTAGCGTATTCCGCAAAGGTGCTAACTTGATTGAGTGCTCGTTTGAACTGCTGGTAATCGTTCTTCAATTCAACAGCCGTAAGACTCCCCGAGCCTGAAAGGCCTCTTTTCCTGCACCCAAGAACATCAACTCTTGCAGACCCCATCGGAATCTCCATGTAGGGGTCATTGCCAAGTGACTTAAGCCACCTCGCCACAGGAATCATTAGGTCGGCCTCGTCTGAGACACCGCAGAACCATCCCCGGCGGACCAACCTCTTCGTAAGAAGTCTCCTATTGATGCAATCCTCGTGATCCTGGGCTCGCCACAGCGACGCCGCAAGGACTTCAAATGATGGCACTCCATACCAGACGGACGTTGGGGTTCGCCGGAAGTGGTCAATCTCCGCCTCGATAGCTTCCATTTTTTGTTGCTGCGTTAGCTGCCTGTGCACGGCTGTTTCTCCGGGAACCCGTAGCTGCTCGACGAGCACGTCAAGGACTGAAGGATCGGCCAAAAGTTGCTGCAGCTTACTGAGCCGAAGATAACAATATCGCTCCTCATTCGTACTATCGGACTGCGCAACTTCGCCACCGGGACCCACCGAGGTATCGTCCTCATGATGAGCGAGCATTCCAAGGGTACCGTTTTTCAAAGCGCCTCGTTCGGGAACAGGCATTGCGGAGGCAACGGGTGCTCTTAACTTCGCCCGCAGCGCAGAGACCACGGCGCTGCCGCCCTCTGAGCCAACTGAGAACCGCTTTATCGTTTTCCCGTCAGAGAGTGTGACTTCGACATGCGGCGGGTGGTAGTTCACAGCACTAACGTGGCGGTAGTAAATTTCATCACCTTGCTGGGGGAACTGAACAGTGAAATCGTGAAGACTAAAGATTGCTGCTTGGTAAACCGCGAAAAACTGGTTATCGATATAGACCACTGAAATATCAAACTCTGGATTCCACGACGCACCGAAGGGCCGCGTGCCGCGTCCGGTGGACGACACGTTGCAAAGTGCAGTATCCAGGTGAACCCCCAGCCTCCTAGCGCCCTGCTCTTTGACCTGCAACTTGGCTTGGTCGAGGTAACCTTGGCCGTTCCTGTTGATGAGACTTATAGCTTTCCACCGAGGCACCAGCGCTAACAAACCTAGCAGCAGGCCGGCCGGATGCCGCAAAAGCACCCACCCCAAAAGAGCCATGCAGACGAGTAAAATATATGTCGGGGTGGGATTCCATCCGAGCCGCCACACGATTTTCGTCCAGACGTCCATTCCGACATTTAGCCGAGCACGTTCAACGACCTCCATGCACACGCTCCTAAGACTTCGCTTTTTCCCACAGCATCCCGCCGTCACGCCTGTCGAGGACTAAGAACAATTTATGGGCAGATTCTACCACGGACGAAGGAGATGGTTGCAGTTGGATGGGCTTCTCTACAGTACCACCATTCTCAAAATAAGCGGGGCGGACGGAATATCCACGTTTCCGGTTTCTCCACCTGTGGGAAAAGGGGTTAGGTACCTTTTTCATCCGGAAACGATGCGATAAAATGCAGTCATGGGCAGAGTACGGCGAGTTGATGTTGGCGGCATGATTTACCACGGGGAGGAAGGGGGTCAGGGGAGGAAGGGGGTCAGGTACCCTTTTCTTTCGGGCCAAGAAGCGGTAGGATTCAGGCATGGGCAGAGTGCGGCGAGTGGATGTCGGCGAGATGCTGTACCACGCTCTAAACCGGGCGAATGTCCGTTCGCGGCTCTTTAAGTGAACGCGCCGCGGGAGTGGACACCCGTGAATCGGATGACTTCGCTGCAACTCGGCTTTGCACGAGCCCTACGGGTGCCCCGTCTCGTTTCCCATTACATCAATGCACAACGGGAGAGGTTCTCTCCGCAGGCGATTCCGCTTACTCCAGCGCAGATGGCCGCAATGTCTGGCTTCTTCACAACACAGACCCTTGATGCAGCACGGCTCCTGGAGTTGGATGGCGCCCGGCTCGAAAATCCGCCGTTCCGTTGGATGCTGGTGGGTATGGGCTTTTCGGGCTTGCGTGACCTCTCACAAATCACGGCGATTACGTTCCATGATGTCATCGTATCGCACGTCCCCTTTTCGAGCGGCCTCCTGTTTCATGAACTCGTCCACGTCGAGCAATACCGCCAGCTTGGGATTCCGCGATTCTCGGAATTGTACGTCCGGGGGTTCCTTTCGGGCGGCGGTTATGATGGCATCCCGTTGGAGGTGAACGCATACAGCCTCGGCCGCCGGTTCGAGGCTGACCCTCAGCGGCAATTCTCCGTAGCGGACGCGGTAGCGAGGTGGGTTCGGGAGGATAGGTTCTGAGTCGGAGATTCACCACGGAGGCACAGAGGTCACGGAGAAGTACTCCTGTTTGCGGGGGTAGGGATTACCGTTCAGCGGATGATTGACTTGATGTTCTCCTTTGGGTCTTCTCTCCGTGACCTCTGTGCCTCCGTGGTGAATTCCTTTTTTGTGCTCAGCGCTAGTCGATACCGTGAATCCGCAAATTAATTAACTGGTCAGCGCTGAGATTGTGCATCCCCTGGGATTGCAGTTTGGCGATGTATTCAGGGGTAACGCCGTGAATCCGCATCGCGATGAGCTGATCTGCGTCTGGGTGCTTATAACCGAGCTCTTGAATTTTCCCGATGAATTCCGGGCTCACGCCGTGAATGCGAAAAGCAATGAGCTGGTCCGGCTCAATGTGATCGTAGCCCACTCTTCCCAGCGCCTCGATCCACTCCGTCGTGGCGCCGTGAATCCGCATTGCGGTGAGTTGATCCCCCTCCAGATGCTTATACCCGAGTTCTTCCAGCTTGCCGATAAATTCCGGACTGACGCCGTGAATTCGAAAGGCGATGAGCTGATCCAGATCAATATGCTGGTAGCCCACTTTTGCGAGCGCCGCAATCCACTCCGGGGTGGCGCCGTGGATGCGCATCGCAATCAGTTGGTCTTCGTCCGGGGTGTAACCGGCCTGGTGCAGCGTGCGAACCATCTCCGGCGTCACCCCGTGAATGCGGAAGGCCACAAGTTTGTCGCTGTCGGTCACGTTGAGCCCAGACGACCGCAGGCCCTCGATGAACTGGCGCGTTACCCCAAAGATACGAAAGGCGATGAGTTTGTCGGTATCGAGCCCGGTGATGTGCTCAGCCTGCATTTCACGGGCAAATTCAACCGTTACGTCGTGAATGGCCGCCGCCATAAGTTTGTCGCCGTCGATGCCTCCGAACCCCAGGGCTTTCATTTGCTCGACAAATTGCGGATTGGGCAGAAAGTGAAACAGGCCGGCCCCTTCGCCGTTTTCCAGGAAACCTTCGCATTCGAACCGCCCCGCCTCCCGCGCAACGGTGAACTTCACGTTGTGGCGGGCGCTGGGAGCAGCGTCCAAGCCCTGGAACTGGTCGAGTGGCCAATCCGAGCTCGATTGGAAGTTCCCGCCTCCCACGCTGTCGCGGATCAGGGAGAAGTGTACTTTGCCTTGGACGTCAGATTTCCTAAGCGTCCAGTCGCCGCTCTGCGGGTCGAGGCCCAACGTCGTAATCGCCCCGAGCGCGATTACGGTCAGAGCCAATATGCCCAGATTCCGTGCCATTCGTGTGCTCATTGCCTTCTCCTCCTCAATTCCGTTGATGTGCTCAGCCCGGATTTCTCACGAGAACAGCCCAATGCTGCAGTATGTCCGGTGCCTTCAGCCCCAACGGGGCGAACTCACAAAGCCCAGGCCAACGGCCTGGGTTTAGAGATGACCCTCAACCCTGAACGTCCAGCCCTGTAAGGGCGAACTACAGTCTGTCGCGTCGAGCGTGGCGCGCCCCTTCAGGGCTCCATCGCTCCTGCTTCTGCAAACCCAGGCCTTTGGCCTGGGCTTTGTTAGTTCGCCCCGTTGGGGCTCAAACCCGGATGCATCCGCATCAACGATCTGGTGAGCAATGCGGGTTAGAACACGCCTGCTTCCTTCAACCCTATCAACTTGTCCAGAGTCAGGCCCTGAACGCCGTGGCTTCGAACCTCTTTAATGAACTCAGGCGTGATGCCCATTACCTTGGCCTCAATGTAGTCGTCTGTAGTGAGCTTTCCGAGGCCCTCTGCCTGCATGGCCCGCACGAATTCCGGTGTGATGCCCTGCGTCCGGAAAGCGATGAACTGGTCCGTCGTCGGGGTGAGACCGGCGGTGTGCATATCGCGGATGTATTCCGGCGTCACGCCCTGCACTCTCATGGCGATCAGATCGTCAGCCGTGGGCTTGAGCCCCGCGGCGTGTATGTCGCGGACGTATCCCGGCGTCACATCCTGCACCTTGAGAGCAATCAACTCATCGGGCTTGGGCTCCACTCCTTCGGCACGCAAATCATGGATGTATTCCGACGTCACACCCTGGACTTTCATCGCGATGGCCGCATCGGCGGTTAAATCGACGCCGGCGGCGTGCATGGCGGTGAGGTACTCCGGTGTTAGGCCCTGCACTTTCAGCGCGATCAGGTCGTCCACGGTGGGCTTTAAGCCGTGCGCTCGCATGGCGCTGATGTATTCGGGAGTCACACCCTGCACTTTCATGCCAATCAGCTCATCAACCGTTGGGGTCAGCCCTGCCGCGTGAATTTGGCGGATGTATTCCGGCGTTACGTGCTGCACCTTGAGGCTGATCAGTTGGTCCGCGTCGAGGTCCTTGAAGCCGACCGAACTGAGTCCGTCGATGAAGGATTCCTTCCCCGCCGGAGCAGCTTCCTGCGGTCCAGCAGAGTCTCCGGTGGCGGGACCCGCCTTTTCCTCGGCGTTTTCCGGCCTGGCCTCAGCCAAGCCCGGCAGGCTCAGCGCAGATGCCACCGCGGTTTCGAGCGCGCGAGCCGCCCGTGCCGCCCGCAGAGCACGCACATTCCCCATCATCCCAAGCAGAGACTCGGGGGAGGCAGAGCTTGGCGGGGACGCAACGGGTCCGCGGGCCGAAGGCATGCTGACCGGAATCATCCCCGTCTCGACCGGCGAAATGCCGCCGGTGGGATCGAAGAGGCCCCGCGCCGTGCCCATGAGTCCCGTTCCGGCCAGGACCACGAGTGCGAGACACAGCGAGGCGGCCGCCAAACCCATGCTCCGAGCGCCGCTATGATGAATTTCGAGTCCCATGAGCCGTAGCACGCGGGAGCGAAGCCGACTGCCATTGGCCGCCATCGCCAGGTGCGGCGCCCGGCGCCATTCCTCCATCAGCATCAGCGCACGGGCGTAGTCCGGAACGCCGCCACAGACAGAAACCGCTACATCGTCGCAGCAGTTCTCGCGCTCGGCGCGTATTTGCGCATTCACCCACCAGACGGCGGGGTGGTAAAACAGCAGGGTTTCAACTCCGGTCTGAAAGAGGTTCACCAAGGCGTCGTGCCGCCGGATATGGGCCAGCTCGTGGGCGATGACCGCTCCCAGTTGTTCGGGCGACAAGCCCGTCAAGGCGGAGACCGGCAGGAGCACGACGGGGCGCAGCCACCCGATGACGGCGGGCGCATCCAGATTGCGGCACTGGCAATACCGCAGGGCTCGGCGCAGGCCCAGCCGGCGCTCCAGCGCGTGGGCCATGGCCTCCAGTTCCGTACTTACAGTGTTCGTCTCGCGCCGCCGTATACGCTCAAGCAGGCAGAGTCCACCGAGCGCACGCACGCTGAGGACAACAATACCGGCCAGCCAGAATTCAAGCAGCCACACCTCCGACCCTTCGGGAAGCGCCGGGATCTCACTGCGCGGCGCGGCGACGGTATTGATGTTATCTCTCCGCGCACCCGCGGCGGGCGGTGTGGGGCGGACCCTTGGCATCTCGGCCAACGCAGTGATGGCGCGTGCCCCGCCGGCAGTAACCGGATGCCGGAGCATCAGGAATGTGGCGACGGGCGCTGCCACCATCAGGACCAGGGTGGCCAAGCCCAACGCATAGCGCACCGCCGCACGGCGCACAAGGGCGAGTGCCACGGAAAGCAGCAGGGCGAGCGCCAGCCCTTGCCAGAGGAAGTGCAGCAACGCCCAGCATATCGGCCGAGTCACGTCCGGAGATAGCCCGAAGTGTGTCATCGCAGTCCCTTTTCGTAGTTGTCCAACAAATGCCGCAGTTTCTCCAGCTCTTCCCGTGAAGTTCGTCGTCCTTCGAGCGCGTGCATCATGAGCTGGCTTGCCGATCCCTGAAACACGCGTTGGAGCACATCTCCGGCCAGTGCGCGCTTGGTCTTTTCGGCGGGCTGGCAGGCTTCGTAGACGTGCGCCCGCTGCTCCTGGTTGCGGCGCACCGTGCCCTTGGCCGTCATGATCTGCATCAGCTTCAGCACCGTGGTATATCCCACGTCTTTTTCCCTGAGCAAGGCATCATGCACAGCACGCACCGTGGAGGGCCCTTGTTCCCATAAAATGCGGAGAATCTCGAGCTCGCCGGCGGTGGGTTTTGCAACACTTGATTTTGTCATGCGCTATTCATACTACGAAGGGATTCGTATTGTCAACGAAAATCTTCGTACCTGGTCGGAATTTCGGAGCAATCGATTTCATATTGGAGATTTGGCGCCACGTGGACAAGCCTGCCGCGACGCGTGAATGGCGCATCGCGCGAAGCGGGATAACGTAAGTCGCATTAAGTAAAGGCCGCGTAAAGAGAGGCCGCGACTGCCATTTTCCATCACTCCTCTATGGTTTTTCGCCAACCGTCACCGCTTCTCCCAGTGGCCTTTCTTCCGGATCGAGGCCTTTCAAAATGGCTTCGCGCGTCAGCTCGATAAGTTTCCCCCGGTCCTCCGGGGCGTAATCCGCGGCGGAAATGGGGTCGTGAATGGTAATGCGAACCCGGCCGGGGTGAATCACAAATTGGCCTTTGGGCATGACCTTGCGAGCGCCCGATACCGAAATCGGAACAATGAGTGCGCCGGATTTGATGGCCATGAGGAACAGGCCTTTCTTGAATGCCTGAAGGCGGCCATCCGGGCTGCGCGTGCCTTCCGGAAACGCCAGAAAAGAGTTCCCCGCTTTCATCGAGGCCACTGCGCGTTCCACTGCGGCAATGGCCCTCTCGCGGTTCTTCCGATCCAGGGGAATGAAGTCGCGGTAAACCATGGCCGTCCCCAGCACCGGCACGCGAAAGAACTCCTGCTTCGCGATCACCAGAACGGGTGGCAGGATGGAAATCACAGCGGGGGGATCGCAATTGCTCTGATGGTTGGGCATGTAAATGGCGGCGCGGCCATGGGGAATCTTCTCCAGGCCCGCGACCTCCAGACGAACACCGGAGAGCCAAATTGCCAATCGAGCTCCCGTCATGCCGATCTGATAAATCCGGTCGGTGTTCTTCGTCAGCCAGGCGTGAATCAAATAGGGAAACCCGACGACGACGATATAAAGAAACGTGATGATCGTGACGAAGGTCGCGCGAATCATGGTTGCCCCGGGGATAATTGGGTTATGCCCTTCAGCCAGCCCTCCCGCACTTGCAACTGGTCCGGTGTGGCCTTCGGGTTTTCCTCGATTTGAACCGAGATTTGCTGCTTTACCCCGATCCGGAATTTGAAGAGGCGGGTTACGCCCTCCCGCGCGATCTGGAGTTCCACCGACTGGCCGGGCCGCCAGAGGGGCAGAGTGGGATTCGGGCCCGCCGGCAGCAGATCCCCGTCGGCCATCATCAGTAAATCCCCTGGCTGCAAGCCGGCCTTTTCAGCATCACTCCCGGTGTCGACCGAATCCACTTGCAGCAGCCCCCCGGCATTCCGCGAGGCGGAGAAGCCTTGCAGGGGTAATTCCTCCTGGCGCGTCGAGAGGTTTAATCCGGCATAACCCAGATAGGTGGAGTAATCGAGTTCCTGCGTTCCGCGCATGTAGTCCGTCAAAAATTGGTTCAGGTCAAAAGTGGGCGCCAATAGGGCAATAATCGAACGGAAATCGGCGAGGGTGTAAAAACGGCCTCGCTGGGCAAAATCCTGATTAAGGTGGCGCATCAGATCATCCAGCCCCGCATGGTTATCGCTCGCGTGACGGATGCCCAGATCCAGCAAGTACCCGAGCAGTTCCCCTTTGTTGTAGTACGAAATGCTCCGGTCGCGACGATTATAGTCGGAGTATTTCTCGAGCCACGCTTCCCGGCCTGCCGTCTCGACACTCTGCGAGCGTCGCGCGGGGCGGCCTTGCAACGCCTCGATGGCATCCGCGATGCGCTCATAGAACACGTCGCGATCGATAAGGTCCCCACGGACCAAGGCCAACTGCGCGTACGTGCTGGTGACGCCCTCACACAGCCACAAATCCCGCGTGTCATTGCCATGGATGTAGTCGATGGGTTCCAGCGTCTGGGGCCGGATGCGCTTGACGTTCCAGGCGTGGAAGAACTCGTGGGCGACGACACTCTCCAGGTAGCCTTCCTCGTTTCGAACCACCGAAGCCGGGATGGCTATGGCCGTGCCCTCGCGATGTTCCATGCCACCCGTCGACCCGCCGTCGCGCGGAAAATGCAGAATGAAGGTGTAACGACGGAAGGGCATATCCTGCATCAGATGGGTCTCTTCCGTGGTGATCTTCCGAAGGGAATCCAGAATGCGGCCGGGGGAATAATCGGCCCGGTCGGCGTCAATAATCAGGCGTATGGTCGCGTGCTTCGCCTCGGCCGGGGAAGCGCCAGGCGGGGTAAAATCCTGCGGGTAAGAGAATTCCTCAAAGTGGCCCGCCTCGACGGGGCTATCCACCAGAGCGTCGTAATTTGCCGCCTGAAACTCATCGCCTTCGCCCTCCAGGAGGGTCGCGAGTTTCCATCCGGCGGGAATCAGATACTTGACCTGCATCGCCCGGTCGCGCTCCTGGGGAAGATAGAAAAGGACCATGGCCAGGTTCAAAAAGGAATGATTGCCATCCAGGATACTGTCAAAGGGACCGTCAGTGTCCGCATAAACCGAGTAATGGAAGGAGAGGCTGCGGCAAGAGCGATTCGGTCCGCGCCAGGTATTCAAATCTTCCCGGTCCAAATCCGCAGCTTCGCCGTCACATTCACCCTTCATGTCTTCCACGTTTTTCACGAAGTCGCGAATCTGGTAAAGGCAATTCCATGCAGGAAGCTGAATCTCCGTGCCGGCGATTGCATCCGGAATATTCAAGGTGACCTGCACCAGGTGCTTTTCCGTCGCCGTCAAATCCACCACATAATGAATCGGGTCGCCAGCTTGCGCGGCGCAGGGGATTAAGCAAAGCAAAACGAGGGATAACCGAAGCCGGTTGGAACCCATTTGGCGCGGAATAGGCCACCGTGGCAAGGTGAAGAGCCCCCCTTGCCATATCAGACTACCGGTGTTGTTGAAATCTGGAGGATCGTTATGCAAGTTAGTTTTGGGTGTTACGGGCATCAGGTTCAACACATCGGTTCTAGGTCAAAGTGGCCAGCAGTTCGATTGACATCGTCGATCGGCGCGTTCATAACTATAACATTTCGGCCCCTCGGGGCGATTCCCCATCTTAGAATAGCCGGAGAAGGAACCGTACTTCAGAATTCGTAATTCATGATTTCCGGCCGGCAGCTTTCCCCTTTTATTTCAACACTATCACGGGGTAACGACCGTAAGTGGCTTATTTTTCTTAAACATCACGGGGTAGAGGGGAATTTGAGTTGCCTCCCCATTTGTTTTCATGAACATCACGGGTTATACCTTCATTTTACGATCATCATTTCCATGCTGGATACCCGATTCTCTACGCTACTAACGGGTTTAGAATCAAGGGGTTGATTTTTACCATTGGCCAATGACCACACCATTCCTTCGTCAACCTGCTGTGTTTTCATGAATATCACGGGGTCCCCCGGAGTTTTCGGAAAGTACTGCCTAGCTGCCAGGCCGAATGTTCTTTCTTTGGGCACAAAACCGTCCCACACCGCGACGAGTTCACAGTCGTGACAGAGGGCTTGGCTCGTATTTTCAGGACTGGGAATTGCACCATGGGCGTGCCCTCCCTCCGTGGAGAGGGCACCGAGTTTGGCTTCGATCATCGTGCGATTCTTCCCCATGCCCATGCAGCCATTGTGTTCGCGTGCTTTATCGGCTTGCCGTCGTAAGGTATGGTCTCGCTCTCCACAACAGGGCACGATTACCATAGCCTCCATTTTATGATACGCCTTGTGGGCTACAAATGTCAAGTCATTTATTAACGCAGGCGGCTATGATGTCCGGTAAACCGCATTTTCGGGATAGTTTGGCCGAAACTACCCATCCCTGAGGGTAGCGGTGCTTTGCGAATTAACCCGCGAAAATCGGTACGCTCCAGGAATTTCAGCTTGGCGTTCGGTGGGAGAGCTTCGATCGAAAAGGGTCCAACTTGCAACTTGGCTTAGAGGATGCTTTTCCGTTATTCTGAAGCCGATGGAAGTTCATTTCACCCCTGAGCAAGAAGCTCGGCTTGCGCAGGTGGCCATTAAGGCTGGCAGGGGCTAAATCAGTTACCGACGACTTGTTCTCCAGAGTTTGCGGCTCACCTCACTACACCAGCCCAAGGCTATCAAACAGGCCACGCTACTGTCGTTCATCTTTCGTATACCTCGCTCCGGTGACGGATTCTAGTCACTTCGACCATCAATCTGGCGTCGTCGATGGTATACACAACGCGGTAGTCCCCTACACGAATGCGCCACTCTTTATCTCCGCCTTTGAGCTTCTTGCAGCCCGGCGGGCGGGGATGGTCGGCCAGGTTTTCCAAGCGCGGAACGATGCGCGCGTTGAGCTGGGCAGACAGTCCTTTGAGTTCCTTTTCTGCACTCGCCGTTAATACGACGCGGTAGCTAGCCACGCAGTTTTCCGCTTTTAATGAGGTCTGCCTTCACCTTCTCGAGCGGGACACGTTTTTCGTGCTGCCTCGATCGGGAAACCAGCACGTCCTCGATGTCTTCCCAGAGCGCGCTGTGCCGCTTGAGGTCAATGATCGCCGCGCGCTTACGGCCTTTTTCGTCGGTAATGAACTGGATTCCGGTCATGCGCAGTGTCTCCCATGGGCTGCTTTAAACTCCGTTCTTAACCCTAATTCCGCCGTGTCGTTCTGTCAACCCAGATAGCAAGCATAACGCGGACCTATCCCGAAGGTCGGCGCAACGTTAATCCGGGGGCACGGGACCCTGCCGAAATCTCCAAAAGTAAAGTCCGGCACCGAGCAAGATTGTCAGCAGGCCGAGCGCCGATTCCTTGGGCCGCAGCGATGCGGTATAAAAGAGCATCCAGGCGCTCGCCACGATAAAGAGGGCAGGAGCCAGGGGGTAACCCCAATTCATTGCCGCGAGTTTCTTCCATCCCGGGCGCAGGCGCAGGCGGATTGACCCTGCCACGGCCAGGGCCGCAAAGAAGATCAGCGCGAACCCAATGTAATAAACCAGGCTCTCAAACGTCCCGGTCAAGATCATCAGAACGGCTGCCAACGATTGATAGATGATCGCGTACATTGGCGTTCCCCATTGCGGATGGATGCGCGCCGCGGTGGGGAAAAAACATTTGTCCACCGCCATGGCGAAGTAAACGCGCGGCCCAGCGATGACCATGGCGCTTACACACGAAAGCAATCCCACCGACATGATGGCACTGAAAAAGTTCCCTCCCCGCAGCCCGAAAAGCGCGCCGGCGGAAGCTTCGCCGATCGCCACGACGCCTTTCATAGATTCCAGCGGCAGCGCGTAGATGAACGCCACGTTCAAGAGCAGGTAAAAGGCGGCGACAGTGAGCGTACCCACCACCAGCGAGGCAGGTATCGTCCGCTCAGGTGTTTTCATTTCACCGGAGACATAGGTGGCCGCATTCCAGCCGCTGTACGCGAACATGACGAAGATCAGCGACACCGCGAACTGCGCGGGCAAACTGTGGGATGACGTTCTTGCCGCCAGTTGCGAAAAATGACCAACGCTTCCATGCCCAATCACAAACGCGAAACCGAGGAAGAGCAGCAGCACGCCCAGCTTGAGGGCGGTGATGAGGTTTTGGACCTTGGCTGCGAGCCTGAGGCCCGCCACGTTGATTACGGAAAACACCAAGACAATTCCCACCGCCAACAGTTGTCCGTTGCCGGTGTGGAACCACCCTTGCGCGTCCCCGGAATTTGCTGCCGGGCCCGATACCGCGAAAGAGGGGAAGAAGTGCGAGAAATACTCGGAAAAGGCAAGAGCGGCGGCGGCAATCGGCGCCGAAAATCCTGCGAAAAAGGAAATCCAGCCGCTGAGAAAGCCCCAGACAGGCCCCCAGGCCTCGCGCAAGAAAATGTACTCACCGCCTGACTCGGGAAGGTTGACTCCCATTTCGGAGTAGCAGAGGCAGCCTGCGACGGCGACGATGGCTCCCACGATCCATATTCCGAGAACCAGGGAGGGACGCCCCAGATCACCCGCCAGAAATCCGGTGGTTGTAAAAATCCCTGTGCCAATCATGTTGGCAATGACGATGGCCGCGGCATGGCTGAATCTAAGTTCTCTGCGTAAGGAAGGCTGAGCCACGCTAGGGGTCTCCGATGTGAATGAGATCGATTGCACTCGCGGAAAGCCAGCACTGACCCGCTCAGCTCGCGAATGGGTGTCCGTCACAGCCTAGGGTGGAAACGCCGGAAGCGCAAGAGGGTTTTGGGGTGGAGGGCTGTCCATTGTCAGCTCTCAGGTGTCAGCTATCAGCTTTCAGCCTTTTCCAAGCTCGACAACATTGCACGAGGCCGTTAAAATCATGTCATGCGGAAACTAACTCAAGGCTTCACCCTTCCACGCACTTCGGTGTTGGGGGTATCCCTGCTCGTTCTCTGGTCAGGGCAAGCGGCATTAGCCCAAGCAGCAGCGCCGACCGGACAAGGCCTTGCCGGCGCAACCCTGATCAAGCAGGTCCCTTACGTGCCCACACCCCAGGACATTGTCGAGAAGATGCTGGACCTGGCCAAGGTCACATCGGATGATGTGGTTTATGATTTGGGATCAGGCGATGGGCGCATTGTCATTGCCGCCGCCCAAAAATATGGCGCCCATGCCGTGGGGGTGGAAATCAATCCCGACCTCTATAGCGAGTCAAGCAAACGCATCAAGGAATTGGGACTGGACGATCGGGCGCACATTATTTATGAAGATATGTTCGATGTCAGCGTGCATCGGGCCACGGTGGTGGTGCTGTACCTGTTGACCTCGTTCAACGAAAAGCTGCGGCCCAAATTGGAACGAGAGCTCCGGCCCGGAACGCGACTCGTTTGCCACGATTTTCACATTCCCGGATGGGATGCCGACAAGGTCGTTGACGTGGTTTCGAAGAACGGGATTTCCCACAAGCTCTACCTCTATGTGCGGCCGTAGTCGTATTTCCCGCTCATCACCCTCTCGGCCGGCCCCGTTAGTGTAACCTCACCGCCATCCGGCCACGCGACTTCCAGCACCCCGGCCTCTGTCCGCACATGCACGCGCCGGTCCGTGAGGCCATTGAGAATGGCGGCCACTGCGGCGCCACAGGAACCCGTACCTGAGGACCTCGTGTGTCCAACTCCCCGCTCCCAAAATCTCACTTCGATTTCGTCCCGGGAGAGCAAGCGGACGAACTCAACATTGGTGCGGTTGGGGAAATGCTCATTCTGCTCGATGTCCCGGCCCAGTTGCAGCCAATCGACGGTCTCGAAATCCGCGACAAACACGCTGCAATGAGGATTCCCCATGGAAGTGACGGTGACTGGCAAATCGCCCCGATGAGTTTTGAGAGGGAAGCGAAGGAGAGGAGAAACGGTTTCAGCCGGCTGGAAAGGAATTTGTGCCGCGGTAAGGATCGGGGCACCCATTTGCACGCGAAACATCCACTTTCCTTCGCTCGACTTCCCTTTTTCGAGTGTCTTCACCCCAGCGAGCGTATCGATCGCCAGCGTCCGCTTCTGCGGTTTCCGTTCAGCCAGAAGAGCGCCTGCGCAGCGAATGCCGTTTCCCGACATCTCCGCCTCACTGCCGTCGGCATTGAAAAATCGGATTCGCGCATCATGGCCTCGCACCTCGGATTTCATAACCACGATAAGGCCGTCAGCGCCGGCGCCCGTGTGGCGGTCGAGAATTCTGCGCGCGAATTGGGGAAGACCGGTGGGAAGGTCGCTCGCGAGAACAACGAGCCAATCATTTTCCAGCCCGTGATATTTGACGAAGGGGATAACTTTGGTCATGTCACATTTTACGCAGCCGGTAGATTTCAAAGCTCCCCTCGCCCCGAAATTCCCCCTGGTCTACGACTTCATAATCCTTGAATGCCTGGGGGTAAGCTTGCATGAGGCTATCGATGGCGTCGCCTTGGCCGCGGATAATCCAGTCCACCCAGTTTTGCGGCTCTGTCTGCATCTTAGCCCAGTACTTGCGATTCAGATTGCTGAGGGTATTGCGAAAATAGATACGGGCTTCCGGCATCACGCAGGGCCACTTCCCTGCCGCCACCAGGACGCGTTTGCCGTCGTAGTGGGCGCGCAGGAAGTCGATGATAGCCCGCTGTCGACGGGCACGGCAAGGGTTATTCCGGATTCCTTCCTTTACCACCAGCAGTTCACGGGGGCCCGCCGCTGTCAATACCATAAACTGCCGCCCCAGCACCGCCAGGAAAATAATAAGCAGGGCCAGGCGGAGCTTCTTCCCCAAATGCGGGGACAATACGAACGATGGGAAAAGGGCGACCGCCGCGATCATTTCCACACCATACCGAAGGTTGTAATGCGTAAAGGGAAAAAGCGTCGGCACATACAAGGGGACGGCGGCATGCGCCAAAGCCTGAATATAGAAGGGCAGCGGAACAATGAACAGCACGGCAACGGCGCCGCGCCGGGATTCGCGCATGCTTACACACCACGCCACCAGACCCAGCACCGCTAACTCCAGGGCCCAGACGCCGATGACAAGCTTCAGGTCCTCAAGGTAATATCGCGTGGATAGAAGCAGGCTGCCATCGGTGGGATAAGGGAACGCGGTCGTCGCCAGTTGATGGGCGTAAATATCTTTCGCTGAGCCTGGGCCGTTGTAGAATTCGATGGGATTCTTGAAGCGATAGGCATTGTGAATGAGCCACAAGAGGGGCCCGGCGCCAGCGACGCCCGCGAAAAAAGCCGTGCGCAGAAAGCGCTGCCTCCATGGGTACGGACGAATCAGGAATACCAACAGCGTGGCAAAAGGCAGAACGTTCCAACCTTCATAGCGAGTCAGCGTCCCCAGGAACGCGGCTGCGGCTGCGCCCGCCAGCGATTTCCACGAGCCCGATAGCGAATAGCGGAAGAGCGCGTAGGCAACCAGCACCGACCACAAAAGCGCAAGCGGCTCCGTCAGCGGCGTGCTCGCAAGGTAGAGAAAGTTTGGGCAAAGGACGGCTCCGGCCACCGCCACAAGCCCTGCCGCCAGGTTGCGATTGATTTCCGCACCTAGACGAAAGAGGAGGTAAGCGGTCAACGCGAACGCCGCGGAGGAAACCAAGCTCCCGGCCAAGCCTGAGCGCCAAAGAAAATCGTTGACGGCAAGAGGTGCGCAAGTCAGATGGTAAAGCGGCAACCAGACCGTGCCGATTTCCTCATAGCCTGGAGTAATGGAATCAAAGATCCGCCGGGCGCCCTCGATGTGGGCCAACCCGTCGCCATAAAGGTTGGTTAGGCCGCGGGCGTAGAAAAAACGCAGGCTGGCGGAGGTGATTCCCAGGATCAGAACAGCGACAGCGGCGTGGGCCGGAGCAGGAATATGCCACAGCTCATGCTGGGGTGCGTGGGATTCGACGGCAGAATCATGCATCAAAATGTGTCATGTTCTTGATTTCGCGGTAACGCGATTCAATTTCGGCCGGCGTCAAGCGCAGAAGGCGGCCCACACCGAATTCCTCCACCGCAAAACTTCCCATGACCGATCCATACACAGCAGCGCGGCGCAGGTTGGCATCCGACAGATCACCGGTACGCGCCAGATGACCCATGAACCCACCGGCAAAGGTGTCGCCCGCACCGGTGGGATCGAACACCTCGTCCAGAGGGAAAGCTGGAACCGTGAATATCGACTTCGGGCCAAAAACCGTGGCGCCATGCTCGCCTCGCTTGACCACCACCACGCGCGGGCCGAGCTTCTGAATGATTCCGGCGGCCTTCTTCAAATTACCTTGCTTGGAAAGCATCCGCGCTTCCCCTTCGTTAATCAGCAGGATTTCCACCGTCGCCAGAACCTTGGCCAATTCTTCCGGCATGCCGTGGATCCAGTAATTCATGGTGTCGAGAGCGGTGGCGCGAAGATTGGGAAGCGCGCGCCGAACGCTAAGCTGCAACGTCGGGACGATGTTGCCGAGAAAAAGAAACTGGCTGTCGAGGTAGGCGGCAGGAATCTTGGGGACGAAGCTTTCGAACACGTTGAGTTGCGTGTCGAGCGTGCGGGCCTGATCCATGTCACCGGTATATTCGCCCTTCCAGCGGAAGGTCCGGCCGGGGACCTGTTCTACGCCCCTTGTGTCGATGGAGCGTTCGCGGAAAACCCGGAAGTGTTGCTCCCCAAAGTCTTCGCCGACCACCGCCACCACGGAAACCGAAGTGAACCAGCTTGCGGTGACGGAAAAAAACGTCGCTGAGCCCCCGAGGATTTCCTCCGCCTTGCCGTATGGGGTGAGAATTGAATCAAAGGCAATTGAACCAACCGCCAGTAGTGACATAGGGGTACTTTCAACCTCGCGCGAGTGGATTGGCCGGCAGTGTTTATTTCAGATACTTGCCGACCAGCAGGGCTAGCTTTTTCTTGGTCGCGGCAGGGATCCTCTTGCGATCGGTGAGGATTGCGTGGGCAAGCGCCGAACCGCATTTGCAATTCCGCGCCTGAGGAAGCGAGCGCACCGCGTACCGCACGATCTTTTGGGAATTTTCCACGTTACGCGAGAGATAGTCAAGGACCTGGGTAACGGTGACGGCATCGTGATCGGGATGCCAGCAATCGTAGTCCGTGACCATGGCCAGCACGGCGTAGCACATTTCCGCCTCGCGCGCCAACTTGGCTTCCTGAAGGCTGGTCATTCCGATGATGTCCATCCCCCATGACCGGTAAAGGTTCGATTCCGCCTTGGTGGAAAACGCCGGGCCTTCCATGCAAAGGTATGTCCCACCCTTGTGAAACGCCACGTCAATGGCGGCGCATCCTTCCGCGAGCGCATCGACAACCGTGTGACAAACGGGCGTATCAAACCCGACGTGCGCCACCAGACCGCCGCCGAAAAACGTGGAGATGCGCTGGCGGGTGCGGTCAACGAACTGGGTGGGCAGAGCCATGTCCGTCGGGCGGAAATCCTCCCGCAGCGAGCCCACAGCACTCATCGAGATAATTCGTTCCACACCCAGCTTTTTGAATCCGTAGATGTTGGCGCGAAAGTTGAGCTCCGATGGGCTGATCACATGGCCGCGCCCATGGCGGGCAAGGAACGCAACCGGCCGCCCCTCGAGCGTGCCGACAATGTATGCGTCCGAAGGTTTTCCGAAGGGGGTGGTAATGCGTACTTCGCGAGCTTTCTCCAAACCCGGCATGCTGTAAAGACCGCTGCCACCGATCACTCCAATCTGTGCTTTGGCCAAACCTCCTCCTATGCCCTCACCCAGGGCAATTCCGAAAAGCTACTCCACTGGTTGCGATGCAATCTTGCCCTCAATGTTTACCAAGCGCGCCCACGGAACGCAAGGGTCATGGGTGAAAACTACGAGCGCATTGGCGTCAGCCAGCTCGGGCAAGAGACGTTTCTTGTTGGCAAGCGTCTCCAGGGGATAAAGATCGAAACTGGTCATCCAGGGATAGGCGAGATGGGAATTTGTGGGTACAAGATCCGAGGGATAGTATGCCGTGTCGCCTTCCGATTCTACCCGTACGCATTGCATAAACCGCGTGTGACCAGCACCAACCTCCACCCGCACGCCGGGGACGATTTCCCCGTCCCCGTCCAAAAGCTCGGTTTGCGGTTCCGCGGCAGAAAAGAAATGCTCCAAGTAGCTGGCGCGATTGCGCTCCGTGGGATGGTGAGCATCTTCCCATTCGCCGCGCTGCACAAAATACCGCGCACGAGGAAAAGTCGGCACGAGGTTTCCATCCTCGCGCCGAAGATTCCACCCGCAATGGTCGAAATGCAAGTGCGTATTAATGACGATGTCGATGTCCTCGGGTTTCAGGTGCAACTTCTGGAGTTCTCCCGGGAGCGTCCGAGTGCGATCAACCCCATAAATCTCGTTGAATTTTGCGTCGAATTTATCTCCGATCCCGGTCTCCACCAGAATGTTCTGTCGGCCCGTCTGAATCAGCAGGCAAGTCAGGCCGAGCCGGATGCGGTTGCGCGAGTCGGCGGGGATTCTCTTCTCCCAAAGTGCCTTCGGAACAACGGAAAACATCTGGCCGCCATCGAGCAGGAAGCTTCCATCGGAAATGATATGGAGGTCAAAGTTTCCCAGTTTCATGATTCCTCAATCAATTCGATCAGGACGCCACATGTACTCGAGGGATGAACGAAAGCGATTCGCTCGTTGCCGGCGCCCACCCGGGGTTCGCGATCAATTAGGCGCACACCGTCGCTCTCTAACTTCCGCAGCACTTCGGGCAAATCGGGAACGGTGAGAGCCAGGTGGTGGATTCCTGGTCCGCGCTTGGCGATAAACCGGGCGATGGGGGAATCACTTTCTGTGCTCTCCAGCAGTTCCAGGCGGCACTCGCCAAGGTCGAAGGATGCTACGCGTGCCTTCTGGTCGGCGACGCTCTCTTCCGCATCAGGGGCCTTCCCCACCAGCCTTTGAAACAAGGGTACGGCCTGGGCAAGTGATTCCACGGCAACGCCCAGGTGATGGATCTTAATCTCCCCGGCACGCAAACGAAACACCGAGGGGGAGCTAACGGTTGCCGGCAGCAGCGCAGCGATGATTTCGTCTACGACGCCGTGCGGATCGCGATGGTGTGAGAGCAGATCAGTGACTCGCCGGTCAAAGGATCCGTCACTGCGCGGTCCTGAAACGGCCCTTTCAAAAAGCGTTTGTCGCAGCAAATCGAAAAGGCGGGAGCGCCAATGCTCCCTGCGTCGGCGCCCCTTGACCTCGCCTTTTTCGCTGAAGGCGTGAAACTGATCAATCACCTTGAGTAAGTCCGCTATGCCTTGCCCCGTGGTGGCAACGGTTTTGACAATGGGAGGGGGCCATCCATCAGGGCGAGAAGCCAGGGGAAGCATCGCGGTGACTTCTTGCGCGACGCGGTCGGCCTCGGGGCGGTCCGCTTTGTTGATGACATACAAATCGGCGATTTCCATCACTCCGGCTTTAAAGGTTTGAATGTCATCGCCCAGACCTGGAACCAAAAGGAGAACCGTCATGTCCGCAAGGCGCGCGACTTCCACTTCATCCTGCCCTACCCCCACGGTCTCGATCAAAATAGTTTCGCAACCCGCGGCATCGAGAATGGTGACCGCATCCTGAGTGGTGGGAGCGAGACCCCCGAGTTGCCCCCGCGTTGCCATGCTGCGGATATAGACGCCCGGGTCATTGGCAAGGCTTTGCATGCGTACGCGGTCGCCCAGGATTGCACCACCCGAATAGGGGCTGGTGGGATCAACCGCAAGAATTCCAACGCGTCCACCGCAGCGGCGATACTCGATGGCGAGTTTTTCGACCAGTGTGCTTTTCCCCGCCCCCGGCGAGCCCGTAATCCCGATCACCCATGCGCGTCCTGCCCTTGGGAACAGCTCGCGCAGCAACGGAACCGCCGCGGGGTCCCGATTCTCTATAAACGAAATGGCTCGGGCGATGGCGCGCCGGTCGCCAGCAACTATCTTTTCCACGAGGTCGTGATCTGTCTCCGGCATGGCAAACATTCAGCCGCAGGAGCCAAAGCCCAGCCGCTGAGAATCAGTGAGGGTACTTGTCGCAAACCGAAATGTGTCACTGGCAAAGGGGAAATAACCTGCGGTAAACGTCGAACCACAAATTCCGCCTTATCTGCCCATAACTCAGGCTATAACACAACCTGGAGGCCGTCAAGAAAACGGTTCAGTTCGCGTCGCTCATCTCGCAATCGTGTTAAGCTAAGGCGCGTGGTTGGGCTTTGCGAGGAACTTCCTTCTGGGAGCATCGCGACGTCCCCATCTGGCACGGACTCTTAAGGGTTCGAATTTAATTGAAGATGATCAAACACCCAAACTGGTGTCTGGCTTTGGCAATGGCTCTAGGCGTGGCATTGGCACGGGAGCGCGAGCCGGAAACTGCGAAGGTTGCCATCCAAGCCGGCCGAGCAGGGTGCCAGGTGGATGTGGACGCAGATGCTGCGCGTGCGACGGATGCCACGGGAAAGCTCACCATCCCGAATGTCGATCCCGGTGACCATTACATCCACGTGCGCTGCCCCGGCATGCCTGAAGCGGCCTTCTTTGTCTCGCCAAGAGCCAACGAAGTGGCACAGATCGGCCCGATCCAAAACGCGCCACCTTCACCGGCTGAGAGCAATCCAACCGCCCTTGCTGAGGACAAAACCCAATTGCGCCGGTTGGTGCAGCAAGCTGTCCAATTACGTCAACAAGCCCGGCTTGACGAAGCGGTCGCCGCTCTTCGGGAAGCCACGAAGCTGGATCCGGAGAATGCCGATCTGCACCGAGAATTGGGCATCACCTTTTTGTTGGCTAAAGAATGGAAGCGCGCCCGGGTGGAAATGATCGAAGCTATCCGGCATGATCAAACTGACGCCGACGCCCACAACGGCCTCGGCTACGCGCTGGAAAAGCTTGGGGATATTGACGGCGCGGTGAAGGAGTATCGCATCGCTACCCACCTTGAACCTGATGACCCATCCTACCGCACGCACTACTTCGAAGCGCTCGTGAAGATTCAAACGCGCCAGGAAACCAAGAAATGAAGCGGGTATGGTTCCGCCGGGCCACCGCCGACTCCGTCCCGATGCCACTCTCCAGGATGCAAGACCGGGAGATGGCCCTCCCCTCTCAGGACGCCGCTGCTCTCCGCGGGGCCACAACCTCACGGAGGACATGCAGGGCGCGTTCGCATCCTGCCCGGTCCACATCCAGGTGGGTAACCATGCGAATGCTTTGCGCATTCGTAGCGTTTGCCAGGACGCCGTGCGCCGCCAGCAGCTTCGAGATTTCATAACCTGTCAGGCCCGTCCCGGAGACGTCAAAAAACAAGATATTGGTGACTACCTTGGCGGGGTCAATCTTGATTCCCGAAATCTGCGCCAGCTCCTTGGCAAGAAACTTGGCATTCGCATGGTCGATATGGAGCCGCTTGGGGCTCTCCTCCAGCGCAATCAGGCCGGCGGCCGCTAACACGCCGGCTTGACGCATCCCCCCGCCAAGCATCTTCCGGACGATTCGCGCCTCCTCGATGAATTCCTTGTTGCCAACAAGCATGGATCCGACCGGCGCGCCCAGTCCCTTCGAAAGGCAGAACATTATCGAGTCGAAATTCTTCGTGAGTTCCACAACAGGCTTCCCCAGGGCCACTCCGGCGTTAAAAATTCGCGCGCCATCGAGATGGACGGGCAGCCCGGCTGAGTGGGCGTGCTCAATGATGTCATTCGAAATCGCAACCGGATAAACCGCGCCGCCCGCCAAGTTCGACGAGTTCTCAAGTTCGATCAATCCCGTACGAGCACGATGATCGTTCCGGCGGCGAACGTGCGGAGCAATCAAGTCCCAGGTCAGGATTCCGTCTTCGGCGTGAACGGTGCGCGGTACGACCCCGGAAAACGCCGTGACCATCCCCATTTCAAAATTGTATATATGGCAGCGGTCCTCGCAAATGACCTCTTGGCCATGGCGGGTCAGAACTTTGATCGCTGTCTGGTTACCCATGGTCCCGGAGACGACGTAGAGACCCGCTTCACGACCGAAGATTTCTGCCGCCCGCTCCTGGAGGCGGTTGACTGTTGGATCCTCGCGATAGACATCATCCCCTACCTCGGCGTCGTGCATTGCCTTTCGCATTGCCGCCGAAGGTTTGGTTACGGTATCGCTTCGTAAATCTACAAAAGGTCCTAGCATGACTTCTCATCCTCCGAAGATTATGAATGGTTCCGGCGTATTATAGCGGGTGTCGCAAACTGCCGGTCTGAATACCCTACACGGAAACGAATTCCTGGAAAATCTCATTTGAAACGAGGTAGGCGTGGCGAGCTAAACAAACCCGATTCCCTTGGCTAATCAACCAACCCTCATGTGAGAGATTTCGAATCCTATCTTCCCAACGCTCAAGATAGCTTGCCCCCCAGCGCTCCCTTGCCGGATTCAAATCGACGCCCTCCACTTGCCGCAGACCAAGGAAGAAAAACTCTTCCACCTGTTCTTCGGTCGTCAGGAGGTGAAACTCCTCGATGGGTGGCTGCCCTGCGCCCAGTTTCGTGAGGTAACCCTGCACATCCACCTGATTCGACCACCGCCGTACTCCGTCAAAGGAATGTGCCCCCGCACCAAGGCCCACATAGGGCTTAAGCTGCCAATACTTTCGATTGTGGCGCGACTCAAAAGCCGGGCGGGCGAAGTTGGAAATCTCGTATTGGGCGTAGCCTTCGCTCGCAAGGAATGCGCATCCGGATTCGTAGGCGTCAGCCATGAAATCGTCACCGGGAACGGTCGCCGCATGATACCGATTTCCGCCATGCACTACTTCCCTTCCAAGCCGGCTCTTTTCATCAGCCTCGAAAAGATAAAGCGACACATGCTCCGGCCGCAGATCCACCGCGGCCTCCAGGCTGCGACGAAACGACGCCTCCGTCTGATGGGACAGTCCGGCAATCAAATCCAGGCTGATATTCTGAAAACCGGCGCGCCGTGCCTGGTGCACAAGCCCCCTAGTCTCATCAGCAGAGTGCAGGCGGCCGACAGCACCGAGCTCCCGGTCGTCGAATGTTTGCGCTCCGATACTCAGGCGATTCACACCAAGCTCGCGAAGAGCTTTAAGCAAGTTGGAGTCTGCCGACCCGGGTGTCGTTTCCAGGGTGAATTCGACGTCCTCGCTCAAGCTAAGACCATCCCGCAAATCGCGTAGGACAACACCAAGGCGCTCTTCCCCGAGCAATGTGGGAGTGCCTCCGCCAATGTAAATCGAATCGACAGGATGTAAAAGGACATCCGGTGGAATGGCGTGCAAGGCAAAGAAACTTCGCCAGCATTCCAATTCCCGCCGGAGGCCGCGCGTGTACTGATCGAAAATACTCTCCCGCTCCACGCGTGAGTTGAAATTGCAGAAGCTGCACTTTGACGCGCAAAATGGGACCTGGATGTAGATGCCGAGGGTTGACATTTCAGATCTTGAAGCGGCACTCAATTTGGTACGGCCCCGGGGGAGCAATTGCTGGATGGGGCCACCTTCAATCTGACACCACTTTGATTCGTAGCTCGCGGCGCCGCGGGCCATCAAAATCGCACAGAAAGATTCCTTGCCACCGTCCGAGAACCAGCCGGCCACCTTCAACGAGCAGCGATTTAGAATTGCCAATCACCGCCGCCTTCAGGTGTGCGTCGCAATTGCCATCATTGTGGTGATAATTGTTGTCTCGTGGCGCCAATAACTTGAGGAACTGGTCGAGATCCTTGCGCAGAGCAGGATCGTCATTTTCGTTGATCAGAATCGCCGCCGTGGTGTGGGGAACGAAGAGAAAACAAACTCCGCTTTGCGTCCCCGATTCGGTCACGATCTTTTGCACAAGGTCCGTGATGTCCTTGAAATCAACCCGCGCGTGAGTCTCAACGTAAGCAGTTTGCAGCGGGGCCCTCGGCCGCTGAGGGAGAAGTACCTTGCCAAGTTCAAGTGATGCCATAAGTCCTCGCGTATTAAACCACTGCGGGAGGTTGCACATGTTCGACGGGCTTTAAGGTGTGGCGTGCGCTTTATGCAGGGCCTCCACCAAGGCGGCTGGCGCGGGAGGATACACAGCAACGACGGGCACGGTCTTCTTGACCAACTCCGCTGTGCGCTGCACGTTCAACCTTTCAAACAAAAATGCGAATTTCTTTTCCAAGTCTTCTCCGATCATGTTCCGCACGTCGGAAGTAAGCTCCCAAAATGTTCTCTTGAAGGGGCCGAAAGCCTTTTTCCGCGTTTTGTAAATAAACTGCTCTTCGCTATCACCGGGCTTCTTATCATCGGCACAGGTCTTTCGCAGAAACTTGTAAATGTCGTTCTTGAGGTCGGGCGGGAATGCAGGGTTCTCATAAATCAGGTTCTGGAACTCCGTCGCCAAGTGCACTTCCGCAGCGTCGCACTCCGCGAACTTGTGAAAGGCGTCCGACGGCAGAGTGGAGGCACCATGCTGGACAGCTCCGGCCATACCGTAATGGTCGCGGGCGGCCGCCGAAAGCTTCTTCAAGGCCTCGAAATCGATGGCGACCTGGGCCACCGTTCCATCCGGAAGCACCACGCCACCGTGCGTTGTCCCGGTCTGGACGCTGATCTTGGAAAGCCCTTTCCTTTTGCCAGCGTGTTTTGAGAGCGCGGCGAGGAAGCCGTCCATGTATCCCGCCAACTCCTCAAGCGTGGAATTCTGTTTTCCCACCTCCCCGATTTCGCCCCCCAAAGAAATGGTGATCGCCTGAGGCTCGATCGAGCGCACGTAAGCAGCCAGCTTTGCACTGTTTTCAAAATTTGCACGCTGTTGCTCACGCACCCCAGGCTTGCTCAAATCGACGAGTGTCGAGGTATCGATGTCGATGTTGTAATACCCCGCCAAAATCGATTCTTGGGCGAAGTCACGAATTCCCTGTAGTTCTGCCTCGGGGTCTTTCGCAAATTTGTTAGCATTGGCCTGGTAATGGTCGCCCTGAAGAAAGATCGGGCCTTCGTAGCCTTCCTTCAATGCCGCGGCCACGATGACGGCCGCATACTCGGACGGCTTTTGATCAGTATAGTTACTCTCACTGCGCGAAAGTTCAAAAATGAATGCGCCCGTCTTCAAATGCAGGGCGGCCCGGAAAACCGCTCGGGCTACATCATAACTCAGGCCGCGGATGTTGATGGCCGGCACCGTAAAGCCACCGATTTCATTTCTTCCCCGCGCTTCATAAACACCTTGAATCGATGATGGAATGACGCCCAACTCCAGGCCGGCCCGCCGGATAATCCAGCGGGCGGTATTGCGGACTTCGTCACTTTCCCCGAAAACCGCGTTCCACACTAACAAATCCAGTGTCTGTGAAATGAACTTCTGCGGGTTCTTAAGGACGATACCACCACTGTCCGAAATCTCGTAAATGGCACGATCTCGAATGGTTAGGTCAAGCGCGGAACGAGCATTCATGTTGGCCCCTCTGGCTAAGCTCACGCCATCAGTTGCAGCTTTGGATTATACCAGACCATGGAAACACGAGATTCGAAACGTGTAAGCCCGGGGATTCTCGGGCAGGCCCTTATTCGAGGCACCTCTGAAAATGGTTGTGAGGATGTCAATACAGAAGGGTTTGATGATCCGAGCAGCGGACTTGAATCTGCGCGAGCAACCGGTCAAGCAAATCGTAGCCGACTCGACCCAGGAAATACGCCCCACCCACGCGACGTTCCTGTAAATCCTTGTGGGGAGTGAGGAATCGAGACAGGGCCTGCACATGACGAACGAGCAAATCGGAGCGACCGAGCGCGGCCCGGGTCAGCTTTCCCCGCAGCCGCTCCATTTGGTACTTCATCTTCTCTTTCGTGTGTTGGAGTGAATCGAGCAAGGTTGGGTCGAGCTTTTCGATATCGCCTTGGAGACGGGTTAAGAGTTGCTCCAACTCGCGTTCGCTTTGATCGTAACGCTCTGACCAACCCTCAGCGTATCCGGTTGCTGCGATTTTCTGGCTTAGGTGCTCGTCGCCCTGCCACACATCTTCCAAGCCCAGCTTGTACTTTTCCATTAAACGGTCGGTTCGCGAGTCTATTAACGTGAAAGCCGCCCGCGGAAACACCACGGGTTGCGGGCGGCCCAACGCCTCATAAAGAGACTTCGCCTGGCCGAGATAGGCCAACTCGGAAGGCCCGGCCACATAAGCCAGCGTGGGCAGAAGCAAATCCTGCACCAATGGGCGCAAGAGAACGTTGGGGGAGAAGTCCAATGGCCGTTCAGCGATTAAGGATTGAAGCTTGGATAATGATATCTCCTCGCTCCCATCAAGGAAGAACCTGCCATCCCTTTGATGCAGCGCTATCCTGTCACCATGTCTGGCCACAAAGACCAGCGTTGAGTCCTCCACCACGTGAACTTGGGCGTGATAGCCGCGCTGCACCAATGCATGAGAGTTTTCCAAAACGCCGGCGCGAAATTCCGCTGCCTTTCCCAGGGCTTGCTGATAAACCCCGGAGCTAAGCCGGCGCACTGATTCATCCAACGGGTCCAGTAGAATTACGCCCCAACGACCGAAAAGGCGTGTCAGAAATCTCGCGAAGCTCCTTCCCCAGGTTGCGCCGGGCACATAACATTCTCGCAGATCTTGCAGAAGCCGGGCGCGTGACTCTCCTTCCGGCAGAACTGCTTCCATTTGGTCAAGCGCCGCGGAAACTTCCGCCGTGTGCCGGACTTCGCCCACGGGTGAGCGCGGTGAAGGACGGTCACCGGAATCATGAAGCGGGACGAGATTGTACTCGTCGTCGAAGGTTGCTCCCTGCGCAACCTCGTCTAAATCATGGTCCTCCGTGGCCAGCCAAAACACCGGGACACAAGGATAGCCCTGCTCGGAAAGAGACTGCGCAAGTCGCACTGTCGTGAGTGCCTTGTAAAGAGTAAATGCCGGACCCGAAAACAGCCCGACTTGCTGACCCGTCACAATGGCAAAGGTCCCCGATTCGCTTAGCCTTTGTATGTTCGCCAATGTCGGCTCCGAACAACCAAAAGCCCGATTCTGACGTGTAAGGATCTCGGCAATCTCGGCGCGGCCAAACGCTAGTTTGCTCATCTGATCTGCGACCGCCCGATAGCTTCGGGGATCGTATGGTGAGCCGTTATAGAAGTGGCTGACCCTGTCGAAGTGGTAGAGATAGTCCGTTAACAGGGCGCTTGAGTGAGGAACGTGCGTATATGGGATACAGGTCGCGGTCATGAGAAATGATTATCCTACACGGTCTTTCTATCGGCGGCAACAGATCAGCATTTAATCGCGGAAGTTTCGCCACCGGTTTGAGCACACGTGGGCTCTTGATCCAGATTTATTAGATGAGTGATCCTCGACAGAGTTACGGAGATAAATGCTTAAGAGATGAGGCGTAGGTACACTTACTGAAGGGGCGCCGCGCCACTTGCCCCCCAAATGATGAATCCCTCATTAAACCCGAGCCGATTTTGACCCCCAGTTAGGTCAAGCGCATGGAGGGGCGCCCCATGGGGGTAGATTGAGGGGGCGCCTTGCCCGCGCCATTGGTCGGCTGCCGCGATTCTACTTGCCATTGATCACCGGACTTCCGCAAAACGTACCGCTGACGAATGACTAACTCGGTCACATTCGGGCTCTGGAACCTAACATAGGCCTCCGCCGTGTCGTCGTGGAATTTAACCTCTTCAACCTCTAAGTCCATGTTGCTGAAGACGCCCTGCGGTAAGTTTCGCACATGATCCTTGATGGCCGGCGGAATCGCCAATGTGGCGGAAAGGTTCTGTGCCGTTACCGCCATGTTCTGGAGGATAGGCTGGCCAGCACGATATGGTTTGAAGGATTCCAGAGGTCGGCGCGTTGGGGAAGGAGAAGACTTCGGCGGGGGCGTCGGCTTCTTGGAGGGGACCGGTGCAGAAGCGCTGGGCGTTCTCCTCGGCGCCCGCAGAAAGGCGTCCAACTCCTCCTCAATCTGGGCGATACCATTCTCGTGACGATTCCGAGCTTTCTGTATCCGCCAATCCACAACCGGCTGAACGAGATATCCTCCGACGGCGAGCAGGGGTTTCCAAGGTAGCAGAATAACGATCACCACCAGTGCACATCCCCAAAAACCATAGAGCGCCAGCACGCTGACTATAACTGCTTGCAGAGCAATGCGGATTTCCGCCTCATTTGTAATCATTTTCTCCTCACATCGTAAACGCCATTGCGCCAGCCATGACGACTATCTTCGGTCTGCCAGTTTTAGACCGGCAGAGGTGATCGCCTTGAACAGTCCCCTGCCCTGGTTCTAGAGAGCTTTACCGGCTTCAATCAACATCCGAAAACTCGGCAACCGGTGGCCGATCCGTCCCGCGACTGGGTAAGTCTTGCCGGACCTTGGCTGTTAAGTCCTGTCCAGGCAAGCTGACCACGAGGGTATATGCAAACCGCTTGCCATCCCCGCGTCCCAAGTCGTGGAACTTCGACCGATTCGCGGCACAGATTTTCGGCATTGGGGTAAACATGGCTACACGCGAATACAATGTTGCAGGAGGAATAAGACGTTTCTAAATCTGCCGTCCTGCGATGGGTCTTATGAACTGGCGCGAACGTGACCTCTTCAGAACAACGTGTAGATGTAAGGTGCGTTTAGCTCTGCGGCACCAATAAGAATGACCAGAAATGACAGCGCCACAATGAAAAGAGCGGCCAAGTCACGCGGTTGGCAAGGCAGTATCCAGTGATATCCAGAATCAGAATCCATCCGGAATAAGATCGCCCCCGCTTAGACGGCCAGCCCGGCATTCGCCTCGCGCAGGGCCGCCGCAATTTGCTTCTTTACCTGCACGGAAGTGGGAAGCAGTGGAAGCCGCGGGATTCCCCCGTGATAACCGCACAGGTCTAACGCGGCCTTGATCCCCGCCACTCCATAAGGAATTGCGATTTTCTGACCCAGCGGCAAGAGGCGTTCCTGCAAGCTGCGCGCCTCCTCGGGATGGCGGTGGAGGAACGATTGGTAGAGGCCAACGCAGAGCGATGGGACAAAGTTGGCCACGCCCAGCACACCCCCAACTGCACCGTCGCATAAGGCGTCGTAAAATATGGATGGCGCACCCACCAGCACACGAAACCCCGGGCTAACCTTGGATAGAACCGCGCGCACAAAATCCAGCATGCCGGAGCTCTCTTTAAGCCCCACCACATTCGGCAGGCGCGAAAGCTGGGCAATCGTCTCCGGGGCGACCTCCAAACCCGTGAATTGTGGAATGGAATAGATCAACACCGGCCGCTTGACCCCAGCGCCCACCGCGCGGTAATGGGCCACCAGGGCGGCGGCATCCATTCGCGGTTTGTAGTAGTTCGGCGTGAGCACCAGAAGGGCATCAGCTCCGCGCGCCACGGCTTCACGGCTTAGCTTCAGCGTGGCACTGGTGCTTTCTAAACCCGTGCCCACCAGGAGGATTTCGGGCGGCTTTACGATTTCCCGCGCAACCTCGATGAGGCGCAGGCGCTCGCTGTCCGCAAGGTACGGCGCCTCGCCCGTCGAACCCGCCACCAAGATTCCAGAGAGCCCTATTCCGGCGATCCGACCCAGATTCTCGCGGAAGTGACCCTCATCTACGTCACCTCGTCGGTTGAAGGGCGTGACAACAGGGCAAAAGACGCCTTTGAGATTCTTGATGATTTGATTTCGCTTCATGGTCATGTCCGAGCCCCCGCTTGTTGGCGCTTATGGAGATTTTGCAAACTCTCCACGTGCGTTTGACCTTCCTGAAGAGCGCGAATTCCCTGGATCGCGGCGTCGGCTGCGGAAAGCGTGGTGATACAGGTCACACCGTGTTGCACGGCCGCGCGCCGGATGGCTTTGTCGTCGAATCGCGACTTGCGCCCCAGAGGCGTGTTGATAATCAGATCGATCTCGGCACTCTTAATGCGGTCCACGACGTTGGGCCGGCCCTCGTTGACCTTAAAGACCTTTTCCACCTTGATGCCAGCGGTGCGCAGAGCGACCGCCGTGCCCCGAGTGGCGGTCAGCGTGAAACCTAGGCTCTCCAAGTGGCGCGCGATGTGGAGCACCCCCGGCTTGTCATGGTCGTTCACAGAAATGAAAACGCGCCCCTTTGTGGGAATCCGCTGGCGCGCTCCCAGTTGGGCCTTCGCAAACGCCAATCCGAAGCTGTCCGCAACGCCCATGACCTCGCCAGTGGATTTCATCTCCGGTCCGAGAATGGTGTCCACACCCGGCAGTTTTTGGAAGGGGAAGACCGGCGATTTTACGAAGGAATGGCTGACGGGTAGCTCCGGGGGCAGTCCGAATTCGGCGAGCTTGCGGCCCACCATCAGGCGCGACGCAATCTTGGCGAGTGGGAAACCCGTCGCTTTGCTCACATAAGGTACCGTGCGAGAGGCGCGCGGGTTCACTTCCAACACATAAACCTTGCCATTTTGAATGGCATACTGCACGTTCATCAGGCCCACAACTTGGAGCTCCAGCGCCAGCCGAACCGTATAATCACGCAGAGTCTGCCGCTGATTTTCCGGGATGCTCACAGAAGGCAGCACGCAGGAACTGTCGCCGGAGTGAATCCCGGCCTCCTCGATGTGTTGCATGATTCCCGCCACGACCACGTCGGTGCCATCTGCGAGCGCATCCACGTCAACTTCGGTGGCATTCTCAAGAAAGCGATCAACTAGGACAGGAAAGGCTCGTTGGAGTTCTTCCGCCCGAAGTACGTATTCGCGCAACGTGGCCTCATCGTAGGCGATCACCATCGCCCGGCCCCCCAGCACGTAGGAAGGCCGCACCAGCACCGGATAGCCGATGCGCCGGGCAATCGCCAGCGCTTCTTCGACATTCATCGCCGCGCCGTTTTCTGGCTGTGGGATTCCCAGGTCCGCGAGCAGCTTGCCGAAGCGTTTGCGGTCTTCCGCCAAGTCAATGGACTCCGGCGAAGTCCCCACAATGGGCACGCCCGCCGCCTTGAGCTGGCGGGCCAGGTTCAGGGGGGTCTGTCCGCCGAACTGCACGATGACGCCCGTGGGCTTTTCCTCTTCCACAATCGCCATGACGTCTTCAAAGGTCAGAGGCTCAAAGTAGAGGCGATCGGAAGTGTCGTAATCCGTCGAGACTGTCTCCGGATTGCAATTCACCATGATCGTCTCGTAACCCTCTTCCTTGAGGGCGTACGAGGCATGGACACAGCAATAATCGAACTCGATCCCCTGCCCTATGCGGTTGGGGCCGCTGCCCAGAATCATAATCTTGCGGCGCGTGGTGGGCTCAGCCTCATTTTCATCCTCGTAAGTCGAATAGAGGTAGGGTGTAAAGGATTCGAATTCCGCCGCGCACGTATCCACGCGTTTGAAAACGGGCCGCAAGCTAAGCGCCCTGCGGCGCTGCCGCACTTCCTCAGCGCTCTTCCCCCAGATTTCCCCGAGGTAAGGATCGGAAAATCCGTATTGCTTGGCGAGATACAAAACGCTGGTAGGAACGTTTCCCAGCGTGAAGCGCTTGAGCTCGCCTTTTAGCTCAAGAATCTGTTGGAGCTGATTCAAAAACCATGGGTCAATGCGCGTAATTTCGTACAACAATTCGGGGCTGTACCCGATCTCGAAGGCATGTAGGAGGTCCCAAAGCCGCTCGGGGTGAGGAATCGCCAGGCGCCGCTCCAACTCGGCGGGATCCGACGGCGAAGTGGGTGTTTTGCGGCCCGTTTCGAGCGAGCGGATTCCCTTCATCAAGGCTTCCTTGAACGTGCGCCCGATCGCCATGACTTCGCCCACTGACTTCATCTGCGGCCCCAGAGTGTGGTCGGAGTCCGGGAATTTCTCCTGCGCCCACTTGGGAATCTTGGCGACCACGTAATCGATAGTGGGCTCAAAGCAAGAAGGGGTCTTCTTAGTAATGTCATTGGGGATTTCATCCAGCGTATAGCCCACTGCAAGTCGCGCGGCGATCTTGGCAATCGGGAAGCCCGTGGCCTTCGACGCCAGCGCCGAGCTGCGCGAAACGCGCGGATTCATTTCAATGACCACCATGCGGCCCGTTTCCGGGCTGACGGCGAATTGGATGTTCGAACCGCCCGTCTCCACCCCCACCGCGCGGATGACCTTGAACGCCGCATCGCGCATGAGCTGATATTCCTTGTCGGTCAGCGTTTGCGCGGGCGCCACGGTGATGGAATCGCCGGTGTGGACACCCATGGGATCAAAGTTCTCAATTGAGCAGACCACGACGGCGTTGTCAGCGTGATCGCGCATGACCTCGAGTTCAAATTCCTTCCAGCCCACTACGGATTCTTCCACCAACACTTCGTGCACCGGGCTCAATTCAAGGCCACAACGCACCTTCTCTTCCAACTCCTCCCGGTTATAGGCCATGCCCGCCCCGGTGCCTCCCAAGGTGAATGACGGGCGGATAATCAGCGGGAAACCCATCTGGCGGGAGAACTTCAGCGCGGTTTCTACCTTGTTCGCCAGGACGCTTTTCGGCACCTCGAGGCCGACTTGCAACATGGCGTCTTTGAACCAAAGGCGGTCTTCGGCCATTTTGATGGCCTTGAGCGACGCCCCGATTAATTGCACATTGTATTTATCGAGCACACCACTTTCCGCAAGCTCGACGGAAACGTTCAGGGCCGTCTGCCCGCCGACGGTCGGCAGGAGCGCATCGGGCCGTTCCCTCGCGATGATAGCTTCAAGGTACTCGACCGTGAGAGGTTCGACGTAAGTGGCATCAGCGAATTCCGGGTCGGTCATGATGGTGGCGGGATTGGAATTCACCAGAACCACCTCGTAGCCCTCGGATTTCAAAGCCTTGCACGCTTGAGTGCCGGAATAGTCGAACTCGCACGCCTGGCCGATAATGATTGGCCCGGAACCAATGATCAGGATTTTGCGAAGGTCAGTTCTTTTTGGCATTTGGATCTAGATTTCGATATAGTGCTTCTATTCATTCGGTATCGCGATTCAAATCTGCAATATCTTAGCGTGCGCCCGCAAGGGCCGGCTATTCCTCGACCCGCTGAGCTCCGTGCAGCACAGTTACGATTCGAATCTCCTCGGCCTTGAGGGGGTAGACCACGATAAAGGGTGTACCGGCGACTGCCAGCTCCCGGGTACTTTTCCTTCCTGGGCGACCAAGATAGGGGTAGTGAGCTAGCTTTTCCACCGCCGCGACAAGTCGGGTAAATATGCGGTTCGCCGCCCCAGGGTTGTCAAGCGCGATATAGTGCCAGATTTCGTGCGTCCGCTGCCTCGCCTCAGCAGCCCACACTATTCGCATGGGTTCGGCTCATCGTGGGATTTGCCGCAAACGCATTTGGGTGGCGGGAGTTCATGATCCGAGCCCAAGGAAAGCAGCCAAGGCTTCATCGCCTCGTGTGGAATATGGTGACCAGACTCGATCTCCGAAATGCCGCGCTCGATGGACTCAAGTTGCCGCTGTTGTTCCTGAACGTATACCTCGATCGCATCGGCAACGAGGTAGTTTGCGCTCCGTCCGGCAGACTTCGCGAGGCGGTTGAGTTGCCGTTTGACCGCCGGAGTTAAACGGACGCTGACAGTACTACTTCGTGTGTTAGCCATGCACACATCCTAGCGCATTGCATCTTTCTGGTCAAAGCCGTTTCCCAACCTCATTCACCTTATTCCTTAAACTCCTCCATCATCGTCACAAACCGGTCGAACAAATACGCCGAATCGTGCGGGCCGGGCGAGGCCTCGGGGTGATATTGCACGCTGAACAGCGGCATGTTTCGATGCCGTAGGCCTTCCAGCGTATCGTCGTTCAGGTTCTTGTGGGTCAGAATCACCTCACTCGCCTTCAGAGAATCGGGGTCGACGGCGAAACCGTGATTCTGCGCCGTGATTTCCACCTTGTGTGTTTCCAGGTTCATGATGGGATGATTGCCGCCGTGGTGGCCGAACTTGAGCTTGTACGTCTTCCCTCCCAGGGCAAGGCCGATGATCTGATGGCCGAGGCAGATGCCGAAAATGGGCACCCGGCCCATCATGTCGCGCACGGCCTGCGCGGCGTACTCGACAGGTTCGGGATCGCCCGGACCGTTGGAAAGGAACACCCCATCAGGACCAAGTTCCATGACCTCTGCCGCGGTTGTCATGGCGGGCACGATGGTGACGTGGCAGCCAACATCCACTAGTCTGCGCAGAATGTTCTGCTTGATGCCGTAATCATACGCGACCACGTGGAATCGCGGCTCAACGGGTGGGTGGCTCTCGCCTGCCATGATATGGCGCGAAGGCTCCTTCCAATGGTAGGGCGAGCTAACCGTAACGCGGCTCGCGAGGTCGAGCCCGACCATGCTCGGCGACGCCTTGGCTTTCGCCACCAATCCCGGTTCGTCGGTGTCAATGGTGGAGATGACTCCGCGCATGGCGCCGTGCTGGCGCAGGTGACGGACGAGCGCGCGCGTGTCGATGTGGGAAATGACGGGGATGCCGTAGTTTGCGAGGAATGCGGAAATCTCCTCTTCCGAGCGCCAATTGCTCGCCAATTCCGAAAGCTCCCGGACCACCAAACCTTCCGCGTAGGGCCGGGCGGATTCACCATCGAGCAGGTTCGTGCCGTAGTTCCCGATGTGAGGGTAGGTAAGGATTACGATCTGCCCCGAATACGAAGGATCGGTGAGGATTTCCTGGTAGCCGGAAAGAGAAGTATTGAAAACGACCTCGCCAAAACGTTCGCTGAAGGCGCCAAAGCCGCGCCCCCTAAAGATTCTTCCGTCTTCTAGGGCGAGAATCGCCTGCATCGAGTCTCCTGTGGTGGGATTAACGTCACCATTTTTTTGCTTACTTCACCCATCCCGCTTGGCTCAACGGCCAATAGACAAAAACCGCCTTGCCGTAAATGTACTGGTGATCCACCGTGCCCCAAACGCGACTGTCATTTGAGGAGCTGCGATGGTCTCCCAGCACGAAGTAATGATTCGACGCAACCCGCACCAGGGGGTAGCTTTGATCGTCGAGGTAACTGGGCGGAACATAGGGCTCGCTGAGAGGCTTACCGTTCACCAGCACGTGGCCATCGCGAATACTCACCTCGTCCCCTGGCAATCCGATCACCCGCTTGATATACGACTTGGACGTATCAAGGGGATAGCGGAAGACCACCACGTCACCCCGCTCGATGGGCCGGAATCGGTACAAGAACTTGTTGATGAAAATCCGCTCGTGATTTTCCAGGCGGGGCATCATGCTGGTGCCCTCCACCTGTACGGGCTGGTAAAGAAAGACAATGACGATGAAGGCCAATAGCACTGACAAAATAAGGTCTCGCAGCCAATAGCGAGTTTCAAAAAACCACTTGTGCGCTGCGCTCGTGTCTTTCCTTTCGTCAGACGCCGCCAATTTAATGTGCTCCTGGGCCCGCTGATTCACCGGCCTATTTTTATATCATAAATTCGCCAGATCGTACCAGGATTGAACGGCCGGGCGTGGGCCAAACCGCGTACTCAGCTTGCCATGTGATCAATCGCCGCCCCGCATTCCCCTCCCGAGCAGCCACTTTCCCGCCCGTTGCTTTTCCGCAACCGTTTGTGTACAAACAGAGTCGGGAATCGGTTCGACCCTTGCAGCTGGAATTTGGATCGGCACGAGAATGTCGGCAAACACTCATCATCCATTTACCAAGTTGGCCATATGCGCAATTCTTGCCGGATGCACCTTCCTGGCCCGCGCGCCCTTGCGGGCCCAAACTCCCGTGGCCCCGGCGCAGCCCGACATGTCCATCACCACCGAGCCGCCGGCATATTCGCCCAACCGCGGCCACTGGAATTTCGGCGCGCAGGTGGGATACTCGATGGAATACGGCTCGAATCCGCACGAGGTTTCGCATATCCAGATGCTCATCGCCCAGCCCCAGCTTGGTATCATCGTGCGGGATTTCCAGCGTTCTCTGGTGCGCCGCTTCGAGATTATCGACGAGGGGATTCTCGGCAGCGCCGCTCATCCCACCGCAGCCTACCTCGCCGGTAATGCTGTGATTTTCCGCCTCGATGGCAGGGAGCATGGCCGATGGGTGCCCTTCCTCGATGCCGGCGCCGGTGTGCAGCGCACTTCCTTGAGCAATCACGTTCCGGAAGTAAATGGATTCACCCAGTTCACGCCACAAGGGGGATTCGGCTTTCAATACTTTATTCGGCCGCAACGCGCCCTGGTGTTCGAGTGGCGAACCCTGCACATGTCAAACGCGAACCTGGTTCCTCCCAACATGGGGTTCAACAGCACTATGCTGTCGATTGGCTTCCGCTGGCTGCGCCGACCCAGATAATTTTGGATTTTCGATTTAAAGGCCAATCAGTTCTGTCCCGCCCTGGCCGCGGGTTTGTCACGGGATGGTTCTCAATCCAAAATCCAAAATCGAAAATCCAAAATCACCCAAAGATATCCCTGACTTTCTCTGCCGCGCGGCGTTCCAGGGGGTGATTATCGACGCGCACGAAGGGAGCGAGAATCTCCAGCCAGCGCTTGTGATCTCGCGACAGGCGGGTGGGGGTGACGACGAAGACCGAAATATAGAGATCGCCGTGGCCGCGGCCTTCGAGCGTTGGCATGCCTAAACCGCGCAGGCGAAAAACCGAACCGCTCTGTGTGCTCTCCGGGATGCGCAGGCGCTCCTCGCCGCGGAGCGTGGGCACAATAACATCCGCGCCCAGGGCGGCCTGCGAAATGGAAATGGGAATGGTGTAGTAGAGGTCGTTGCCGCGCCGCTCGAAGAAAGTGTGCTCGCGGATTTTCAGAATGACGTAGAGATCCCCGGGAGCACTGCCGCGCGTAGCCACGCCACCTTCGCCGGCCACTCGCAGGCGAGTACCATCATCCACGCCGGGCGGGATCCTTAAATCCAACACCCGTTCCGCGTTCACGCGGCCTTCGCCTTTGCATTGGCCGCACATGTCGTGAATCACCTGGCCCAGCCCCTGGCATTGCGGGCAGGTGCGAGTGACGGTGAAGAATCCCTGCTGATGGCGAAGTTGCCCGCGCCCGCCGCAGGTGGAGCAGATCACAGGTTTACTTCCCGGCTTGGCGCCCGTTCCATCGCAAGTATGACAGGCCTCCCACCGGGGTATCTTGATTTTGGTTTCCAAGCCCTTGGCCGCTTCTTCCAGGCTGATTTCCAGGTCGTAGCGGAGATCAATCCCACCCGCGCCACGGCTGCGTCCGCGGCCACTCCGGCCAAATACATCGCCAAAACCAAACAAGTCGCCGAAGATATCTTCGAAATCGGAGAAAATTGTGGAGTTGAAATCCGGCGCGCCGCCGCCGCCCCCCACCGCGGCGTGTCCAAAACGGTCGTAGGCCGCGCGCTTCTGGGGTTCGGCCAGGACACTATAGGCTTCCGTAATCTCCTTGAACTTCTCCTCAGATTCCTCTTTGCGGTCAGGATTGCGATCGGGATGGTGCTGCAAAGCGAGGCGGCGATAAGCGCTCTTGATCTCCTGGTCGGAGGCTTCGCGCTTTACTCCCAAGACTTCGTAATAGTCACGCTTTTGCTTCAATCCTCACCCTCAGTTGTTTGGTGATCAACCCATTCTCGCCTTACGATTCATCCGCCGGGCCTTCTCCGGAATCGCCTCCCACCGCCACCTTGACGATCGCCGGGCGCAGAAGCTTCTTCTTGAGCCTGTAGCCGCGCTGCAACTCATCCACAATCTCGTGTTCGCGGCGGCCCGGGGCATTCACGGTTTCAACCGCCTGGTGCAGGTAGGGGTCAAACAACTGGCCATCAGTATCGATCGGCGCAAGCCCGGCGCGGCCCAGCACCTCGCAAAGTTCACGGTAAATGAGTTCCAGACCCTGGTAGAAGGCCGCCGGCACGTTCTCGTCGCGGTGTTGAAGGGCCCGCTCGAAACCGTCGAGAGTGGGCAGCAAGGAGCGAATCAGGTCCTCCCCCGCATACTGGCGAAGCTCCTCTTTCTCCTTCAGCGTGCGTTTGCGAAAATTGTCCAGCTCCGCCTGCTTGCGCAGCAGGCGGTCATAGAGATCTTTACTTTCGGCCACCGCTTTTTCGTAGGCCGCCGCCAAGTCCGGCGCGGGGGCGGCGGCCGGCGCGCCCTCGGCCGCAGGCGCGGTCTCATTCTCTCCAGTCTCAGCCGGCGGGAAAGTCATCGCCAAGTCTCTTTCGTCATCCATAGAATCCCTGCCCTCGGTCTTGCCGGACACGCCACGCCCCGGCCTCTGCGAAGATGCCCGGAGTCGCGGGAATCCCGGGTTTTCAGTTGGAACTTAGCAGTCGGCTACACAAATGGGCCACATAATCGACGGTGCTCATGGCGCGATCGTACTCCATGCGCATGGGCCCCACCACGCCCAGAGCGCCGATCGCCCGGTTGCGGTAGTGCAGCGGCGCCACCACCAAGGTGCAATGGTGCATCTCGGTCTCGCTGTTCTCCCGCCCAATCAGGATGCGCACCCCCGCTTCCGGGCTTTGCAGGCAGGCTTCCAGGATCCGTGCCAACTTGGCCTTTTCCTCCAGGGTCTTCACCAACTGCTTGATCTTCTGGACATCGGCAAATTCCGGGCGCTCCAGGATCTTGGCCGTGCCGTCCACAATCAGCCCCCCTGTCTCGTCTTCCGAGAGCGCACCCCACATGAAGAGCGTGGCGACGTTCTTGAGCAGGTGGTCGCAGAGGAGCTTGTCCGCCTCCATGCGATGGAAAACCTCCAGGCGAATCGTGCCGAATGACCAACCGTGAAACTCCGCGTTGAGGAAGTTGGCGGCCTGGTCAAGTTCCTCCTGCGTGAACTTGTCCTCCAGGCGGACCACGCGGTTTTCCACCAAATCAGGTTTGGATACGATCACCACAAGCACGCGCTGGTCAGGAAGGTTGATAAACTTGATGTGCTCCAGGAGCTTTTCCTCCAGCGCCGGCACCAGCACCAGGCCCACGTTGCGCGAAACCTCGGAAAGGGTGCGGGAGGCCTTGATCATCAACCGCTCCAGCGGGTCGGCATCGGAGCGCAAAGTCTGGTCAATGTATCGCTCCGTGTCCGGGGCCAGGCGCGTCCCCGTTACCACCCGATCCACATAGAAACGGTAGGCCTTCTCGGTTGGTACGCGCCCCGCCGAGATATGCGGTTGGAACAGGAAACCGCTGTCTTCCAATACCCCGAGGACCGAATGAATCGTCGCCGAACTGACCGGGGTGGCGAGTTGCGGGGCCAAGGCCTTGGACCCGACGGGGAAACCACTGGCGATAAACTGGCGAACTAATGCCACTAGGATCTCCCGGTACCGACTTGAGAGGTCAGTCTGCCCCTTCATGTTCGACCTAACTGACAAGATATCAAAAAGTTCGAGGCTAAGAACTCCTCAATTCATTCTATCGGCGGCCGCGCCCGGTGTCAAGATTCCGAAGAAATTGGTTGATCGGGAGATCGGGTCATCGGGTCATTCAAATCCCCCCGACAAAGCAAATCGGCAGCAGAAGTTGTGTTTCGACCTTCAGACTTCATAATTGCCGGTCAACCACTATCGTCTTTCCTTTCAATGAGTCATCACGAAAATGAAATAACTTCTTTTTTTTCATCAACTTATTGGGAGCACTTTTTTTGCCCCTTTGTTTTCGATAAGTCATTGGGAGGAACCTTCATTCTTAACATCTTTATTTCTGACACCCTTTGTTTTCAACGACTCATTGGGAGGTATTTTTCGTTGTCACTGTCTCTTAGGCCCAGCGCCCCTTTGCGGACCTTAGCCAGGATGCTAGTTAGTCGCCACGATTGGCACACGCCGGAGTCTTCCATTCTTTGCGTGAGCCCGGGATTTTGGCTGGGTGTTATTATTAATGACATGGGAACGTCTCTTCATGCGCTGACAGCCAACGGCCCATAGTTATTGGCGAACGAACAAGCGCGGCCCGATTGCCTCTGACATTCGCAAGTGGGGGCCCGGGAGGAAATGTCACTTCCACCGTCGAGTGTATCGTCTGTTGCCCGCCCCCCTCTGACACCCAACACCTGGCCCCGGACATCTCGCCGTACTGCGCCATTTCACCCTCACACAATTCTCCGCTTCCTATTCCCGCACGGTGGCGACCAGAGGCTAGTGTAATATTTACCCTATTTCCTGCCGGCAGGAAAGTGCCGTGGGATTTCCACGGAAATTTTGCGCGGAGGAGATTGGACCGGGGAATTCCCGCGTTTGCGAACTCCCTGCCCGATTCAGGAGGCCCGATTTGTGGACTCCGAGAGAGCCCATCAGACTCAGGAAATCGCTGGGCAAGAGAGCGGTCAAGTAATCCTGGGACAGGTTCGAGGTTTGGCGGGGGGCAGTCCGGGAATTGCCCGAGGGAAAACGCGCACCGCCACGACCCAGTTCAAGCCCGGCGGAGCCGACATTATGTAGCCCAGGGTGCAACCTGCGGGCGAATCTTAGCCTGACCATTTACTCCCGCGAAGGTCCTTCCAGGGACCGCCCTTCGCGTAATGCTCGGGGTGCAGGACTTTGGGGCGCGGGTCCTCCGCCGTATCGAGCTGAAGCACCATCCACTTCGGATAGGGAACGCCGGGGTCCGAGGCCGCGTCAAGCTGCCGCACGTCTTCATCGGAGAGCCGCAGATCTACCGCGAGGATGTTATCCTCCAGGTGCTCGGGCTTGCGTGCAGCGACGATCACGCTGCTCACGGCTGGCCGTCCTAAGACCCACGCCAGCGCCACGCGGGCCGGGCTGGCCCCATGCCGCGCGGCCACTTCCTTCAACGCGTCGACCACGCGGTAGCCCATTTCCTTGTCGAAAGGCACGAACTGGCCTGCATCCCCGAACCGTGTCCCGGCAGGCGCGGGATTGCTGCGGCTGTACTTCCCCGCCAAGAATCCTCCGGCCAGCGCGCTCCAAACCAGAATGCCGATATTGTGATACTCGGCGAATGATTGGAACTCGTATTCCAGGCCGCGGCCGACGAGGCTGTAGTACATCTGCGCCGTCACGTATTTTTCCAGTCCCAGACGCTCCTGGAGCATCACTGCCGTCGCCGCCTGCCACGACATCAGGTTTGAGAGCCCGATATAACGAACCTTCCCCTGACGGACCAAATCGTTTAGCGTTCGCACGGTCTCTTCCAGCGGGGTGTTGCTGTCCCATCCGTGCACCTGGTAAAGGTCAATGTAATCGGTTTGGAGCCGCCGCAGACTGCTTTCCACTTCACGCAGGATGTTCACCCGGGTCGCACCACTGTGGTTGAAGTTATCACTCATAGGCAAGCGCACTTTCGTGGCCAGCACGATTTCCTGCCGGATGCCCTTCAAGGCGTTGCCCAGCAGCGTCTCGCTCTCGCCCAGGCTGTATACGTCGGCCGTATCAATGAAGTTGATTCCCCTGTCCAGGGCCAGCTTCACCATCTGGGTCGTTTCCTCCTGGCCGAGGTTACCCATATTCATCTTGCCGCCGAACTGCATCGTGCCCAGCGCTACCTCGCTCACAATGAGCCCGGTGTTCCCCAGTTTCCGGTATTTCATGCCCAATCCTCCTTGTGCCGCAAACGAGCCACAATTGTTTTGATGTTGGCAATAGGCAGAGGTTTCACTTGCAAACTGTGAACAAAGGCCTGCTCCCGACCCAATCGGTCATTTCGTGTAGCCCAGCGCTGGGGTAACGATGTCTTCCACGGCTTGAGGATCGCCGGCGGCCGGGCCGTACCACACGCTTCCTCCGAAGGTGGTGATGTAGATCCGATCCGGATCAAAGGGGTCGGGAATGACGCGGTGACCCCACTTGAAATTGTAGCCGCGGATGCGCTTCCAGGTTTCGCCGCGGTCGGTGGAACGCCAGGCGGAAGACTCAAATCCACAGGCATAGAGAATTTTCGGATCGCGAGGATCAACCGTGATGTCGTAAACGTGTTGGTCCTGCGAAAGCACGTTTCGCCAGGAATTTCGACCGTCGGAGGAAACGAAGATCCCCCCATCCTTTGCGCCCTCCGGCGCGGTGCGACCCCAAGCTGCCAGGTACAGCCGGTTAGGATCATCCGGGTCGATAGCCAAGCCGTTCGGGCCGTTCACGCCTTGCGGCAACGCGATTCGCTCCCAGTGGTCTGCCCCGTCGCGCGAGCGGAAGAGCGCGCCATCCTCATCGTTGCCGAAGCTGCCATCTTCGCTGCGGCGCGCCAGGATCACGTAGAGCGTTCCATTCTTGTCGCGCGCAAGGCGCCAGGCAAAGGGCTCGGTTTCCGGCAGGCCCTGATTGTGCAGCACCCAATTTCGGCCGCCGTCGACGGATTTGAAAACCCCCTTGCCGAAGCCAGTCACGTAGAGAGCCCGGGCGTCCACCGGGCTGGAAGGATCGAGCAGAATGTGCGTCGGGGCCGTAGGGCTCATGCCCTGGTTCGAGGCCCGCCAGGATTTGCCGCCATCCTCGCTGAGGCACACTCCGCCGTCGTAGCGCCCGGGTGACGTGCGGCGCCACATTTTCGGCCGCGGCAGGTCGTGCACATAACTCATCACGCCCCAAACCCGGCCCTTCACAGCGGGGTCAAAGGTAATCCAATACGTCGTGTTGGTCCATCGCCGAGGCACGCCCTGGGTCGCGCTCGTCCAGCTCTGGCCGCTGTCTTCGCTGCGAAACAAGCCGATGTCGGTATAAGCGATGAACATTCGGTGCGAATCAAAGGGGTCGAAGAACACCCCGTAATTGGTGGTCACATCAAGGCCGGTCGTCGAGTAAGCCCGATCCGCCACGCGGCGAGAGTAAACGGCCTCCCAAGTATGCCCGCCGTCGAGAGTCCGCATGGTCCGGCCGAGGTCGGTGCGATAGCAAATATCGGGATTGGTCGGAGACACTCCCAGCGAGGTGCCGGGCTCGCTCCAATCCGTCCCCAAGCGTTCGGTGATCCAGGCATCGTGAACATTGGGGGCGGGCTCGTTTGCCTCTTTCCAAACCAGCTCCCAGGTGGCGCCGCCGTCATGAGTTTTGGCCACGCCGTGAAAGACCTGGCCGCCGGTGTGCAGGTCCTCGTAGGAAACGTACGCGACCTCCGGATGTTGAAGGCTGGTGGCGACATTGGTAAGGTCCGCCATCCCAGTTCCGGAATCGGCGTTGCGAAGTGGGACGACGTCCGCCACAGTCCAGTTTGACCCGCCATCGGAGGACAGTATTACGCTGCGTGCTGAACCGCTCCGCCGCCCTCCGCCCGTCACCATGTACACTGACAATTTGCCCGAGGCCGCAAATCCGGCGGACATATCGATGGCCTCCCCAACGCCTGCAGGGGCTGGGCCTTGTTTCCATTGGCCCGCCTTTCGGATGGCAACCGAGTTCTCGCCAAGAACATAGAGGGTGCGGTCCGACGGAGGCGAATTAGGGTCAACGAAGATCTTGCGGCCCCCTCCGGGCAGGTCCGCGGATCGTTGCCAGTGCGCGCCGCGATCGGTCGAAAGGTAGAGGGCAACTCCCCCCGCCTCGCCGATCGCAGCATACAGTTTTTGGGAGTCGGCGGGGTCGACGGCCATAGCGTCGACGCGCCCGGCCAGCCCCTGAGCGGTAACGACTTGGGGGCTCGCATGATCATCAGGCATGATGATCCGGGCGCCCGAATCGGAGGGATAGACCAGACTCCAGGTGCGGCCACGATCGGCGCTTCGCCACAAAACCTCTGCTCCCGCGTAAATCACCTGGGGATCGAGCGGATCGAAGGTAAAGGACTTTACCGGGCTGCGAAGGTTAAACATCCGCCAGGACTTACCCCCGTCCTCGGAAATGTAGCCCCCCGTCATGTCACAAGCCACCAGGACGAGATTCGGATCGTGGGGGCTGACCGCGGGGAAAAACTGTGCGCCACCGCCCCCGGGCCCCAGAATGCGCCAGGCATCGAGACGAGGCGCGGAATATCCGGGCCCGGCCTGCGGACTGGGAATTGCCACCCGAGAAATAAACAGAACGATGAGGGCCAAGCAAAGAGTCATCAGTTGCAAAAAGGGTCTTTTCATAAGAGGTCCACCTGAGGATGAGTACGAAAGATTTACAGCACGGTGCCCGCGCGACCAACTCTGCGCTGCCGGGAAAGATTGCGGTTGCTTAATCGAAGATCAGCACAACCCTTACCTTCCGTTGCGAACGACGAAGGCACTGGATTCTACCGCAAATGGGGGGAAATGCGAGGGATTTGGAGTGTGGGCATGGTCGGACCGTGGGCATCCTGCCCATAAGCGCTAAGATGCCCATTGAACAGCGAAGAAAGATGCACCACGGAGGCACAGAGATCGCAGAGAGGAGTACTCCTGTTTGTGGGTATAGGGATTACGGCTCACTAAATTGTTGACCTGCAATTCTGCGTTGCGTCTTTTCTCCGTGACCTCTGTGCCTCCGTGGTGAATTCCTTTTTTGTTTTCATTCCAAAGAGCTTAGCGTTGTCCCCTTCTAGAGAGCTCAAGGATTATCCTGGCGCATATGGGCACCTTGCCCGTAGGCCGTGGCGCGGGCATCTTGCCCGTGAAGGGTCATGGCCAGGATGGCCATGGCACAGGCTCATTGTTTCTTCACCTGCTTCGATAGGCGCTCGAAACTCTGCTGATAATCCGCGTCGTTGGGGTTGAGTGTGTAGGCCGAGTGGTATTCTTCCAGAGCTTCCGGGAAGCTCCCTTTCCGCTCCAAGGCCAGGCCGAGGTTGAAATGCGCTGCGGCGTATTTGGGGTTCAAGCGCAGGGCCTCACGGTATTCCGCAATCGCGCCGTCCACTTCGCCCTTGATTCCGAGTGCGGCGCCCAGGTTGGCATGGGCGTCGGCGAAATTCGGGTTCAAGCGCAGCGCTTCGCGAAACTCCGCAATCGCCCCATCGATGTCGCGCTTGGTCCCCAGCGCGACGCCGAGGTTGTTGTGCGCCATATCGTTATTGGGGTCCAGGCGCAACGCTGAGCGCAACGCCGATTCCGCATCAATCCACCGTTGCTGCCTGATCAGCACATAAGCCAGGCTCGCGTAAAGGTCCGCGTTCTCCGGGTCAATCCTCAGGGCGGCGCGATATTCCTGTTCGGCCTGCGGATGTTGCCCCTTATTGGCAAGCTCCGTACCGTGCGCCATGTGCTGCCGAATTTCGGTCTGCCGGGCCTGCTCTGCGGGATCAACGGCCGCAACGGGCTTGGTGACCTTCGCACTCTTGAGCGCATCGTTGATTTCGTCGTCGCCGCCCCCCCTCAGCACTTCCGAAAGAAAATCGTTTTTTACGTCGAAGTTGATGCCATGCTCTGCCACCAGAATCGCAATACGGTGGATCGACACGCCGCCTGCCAGCAGGGCGAGAATTTGGACTTGATTGAGCGGCGGGTTCGAGCTCGCCACCGGAGGAGCTTTGGCCGCGCGCAGCGCCCTAAGGAAGGAATCGCTCGCGCCCGCGGCCTTGAGGCTTTGGAGAAAATTCTCCGCCGGGGCAAAATCAATGCCGCGCTGCCCGATCAGCTTGGCGCCGGAATCATCTCCCAATCCGCCGCGCACCATGTTGGTGATCTCATCCTGGGTAAAGGGCTTCTCCTGCGCCCGAGTCGGCAGGGCGAAGGTCAGCCCCATTGCCAGGATGAAAAGAGCAAGCATTCTTCGGAATATCACCGCGCCCTCCCAAGGCTGTTGCGGACTAAAAAAGGACTGGATTTTACCGCGAATGAGGGGAATTGCCACTATTGGGAGTGTGGATCGTAAGCGTAGCGGTGATGCGGCGCGACCCGCCGCCGGAGTATACCGCCGTTGCCGGGATCGCCAGTCGAGCCGCAGGTATCACGGGCGCTGGCCGGCAATTCTTATCGCAAGGCCTCCATGGGACCGGTTTTCGTGGCCCTGATGACCGGCAGGCAGCTTGCGACCGTAGCCACTGCGAGCAACAGCAGCACGAAGCCCGCAAGCGTCGGAAGGTCGACCGCCGCCATGCCAAACACCAGGGTGGACATGACGCGCGTCAGAGCGAACGCCCCGGGTAGTCCCACCATAAGTCCCATAACCGCGAGTTTCAGCCCGTGGGAAACGACCAGGCTAACAATATCCTGGCGTCGCGCCCCGAGCGCCATGCGCACACTGAATTCCTGGGTGCGTTGAGAGACGGAGTAAGCCATAACGCTGTATATTCCCACCGCCGCCAGAAGCAGCGCCACCCCCCCGAAGCTGCCCATCAAATCGGTGGCGATCTGAATCCCTCCCATATTATCGGCAATGAAATCCTCCATAGATTTGATGCCAAAGATGGGTTGGTCCTTATCCACGCTTAGAATCTCGTGGCGAACGCTCGAAATCAAGCTCAGCGGGTTGACGCGGGTGCGCACGACCAGGCTCACGGTGGCAGGCGGCGATTGCAGATAGGGAACGTACAGGGTTGGGCGGGGGGTACGGCTCAGGATGCCTTGTTTCACGTCGCCGACGATCCCCACGATGGTCATCCAGGGCCCTTGGGAATCGCTCGCACCAAGCTTGATGTGCTTTTCGAGGGGATCTTCATTGGGCCAGTACCGGCGAGCCATACTCGCGCTGATGATAGCCACGGGCGCGGTTTCCTCCGCATCGTGAGAGGTGAAGTCGCGGCCTTTTAACAGGGGAATGCTGAGGGTGCGGAAATAGTTGCCGCTCGCCGACTCCAGGTCAGCGTGCCGCTTCTCCGTAAGGATACTGGTGGGGTGGCCTTCGATGCGAAAGGCAACACTATCCCAATCGCCGCTAGAGGGCAGGAAACTGGCGGCGCCCGCCGACTCGACTTCGGGAATTGCCGCGATGCTGTCGAGAATTTCTTTGTAAAAGGCCGCCCTTTGGTGTGCCGCCGGGTACTTCCCGCGCGAAAGCGCAATGCGCAGGGTAAGGACGTTCTGCGGGTCGAAGTCCTGCGCCTGGTTGTTGTACAGCCGCACGAAGCCTTTGACCATCAAGCCCGTTCCCACCAGGAGCATGAGCGCCAGGGCGAATTCGGCAGCGACCAAAAGGCCGCGCAACCGCAACGGCTTCGATCCGACAGTGGAGCCACGTCCATCCTCTTTGAGTGTCTTCAGGAGGTCAACCTTGGAGGTTCGGATAGCAGGGGCGAGTCCCGAGATGATCCCCGTGAGCAGCGCGACCACAAGCGTAAAGCCAAGTCCCCGGCCATTGAGGTGCATCGCATAGAATCCCGGGATGTCTTTGACCTGCTCGGCAGGAACGTTGGTTCTGAGCAGGTTGACTCCCAAGTAGGCCACGAGCGTCCCGAGCGCAGCGCCCAGAAGAGACAGCACGATGCTTTCAGTGAGCAACTGGCGCACCAAACGCCAGCGCGTAGCGCCGAGCGCGGCGCGCAGCCCAACTTCCTTCCGCCGCCCAACGGCGCGCGCGAGTTGCAGGTTGGCCACGTTGGCGCATGCAATCAGCAGGACAAATCCCGCTGCCCCCATAAAGACGAGGAGAAAGGAACGAATGAGGTTGTCGAAATCATTCCCCGGCAGAGGCAGAAGCTTGACGCCGCGGCCGGCGTTGGTCAGCGGATAAAGCTGGGCCAGGCGGCGAACGATGACACCCACCTCCGCCTCGGCTTCGCTGAGCGAGTGCCGTGGCCCGAGGTGTCCCAACACCAGCAGCGATGCTTGCCGGCGCTCATTCTTTTCCTCGGTGGACAACGCCAAGGGCGCCCACAATTCCACTCCCGTAGGCCACTCGAGTCTAGGAGGCAGCACACCTACCACCGTATGGGTGCGGCCGTCAAGCTGGACGGTCTTGCCAATGACGCCAGGATCGGCTCCGAAGCGCCGTCGCCACAAACCGTCGCTGAGGAGGGCAACCGGATCCCCCCCGAACTGCTCTTCGCTGGGCTGAAAGGTGCGGCCCAGCGCGGCTTTTACGCCCAGCGTCCCAAAGAAATCCCCGGAGACCAGACATCCTTCCGCGCGCTCCGGCTCTCCCCCGCCGGTGAGGTTGACATCCCACCAGCGGTAAGCCGCCAAATGATCGAAGACGTGATTCTGGCTCGATAAGTCGCGGAAGTCGGCAGGGGAAACTTGGTCCACTTCACCGCCCCGGGGAAGGGTTTCCCAGACCAGCACGAGGCGGTCAAGGTCGTCGAACGCCAGTGGGCGGACCAGGAGCGCATCAATGACGCTGAAGATCGCCGTGTTCGCGCCAATGCCCAAGGCAAGGGCGATCACGGCAACTGCTGTGAAGCCCGGGCTCTTCCCCAGCATACGGACTGCGTATCGTAGATCCCGAATGAAAGGCCCCATCCTGTTTACCCCGATGGGGCAAATTGTACCACGCTAGCCGAAAGGTTGCATCAACCTGGATGGCTGTTCCTGCGATTCAGACAGTGGGGGAGGGCGCGAGGCTGGCGGGAGGCAGGAGCGGCGAGACGAGGGGAATTGGGCGCAGGAATGGGGGCGTGTTGAGACGGGTGGCGGCTGTGTCGTAGGGTG
>Ga0187884_10000111_pt1 | contig 80714 bp, 71 predicted proteins | sample June2016WEW_20_4_FD_132983 | JGI IMG/M metagenome (GOLD analysis project Ga0187884, IMG submission 132983) | Peatland microbial communities from SPRUCE experiment site at the Marcell Experimental Forest, Minnesota, USA - June2016WEW_20_40 | ecosystem: Environmental > Terrestrial > Soil >...
CAATAAAAATGCAACTAATTTTTAAAGATATAGTTTTATAAAATTGTCGGTATTTATGGGGCTAAATAGGCTGTAGGATTTATACTATAGTTGTAGTGTATAAAAACGGCTTGGAGATTGGGGTTTATATGTATCATACGCAGCATAAGATTTTTTAATTTTTCATATTTTAATGATTAAAAGCAAAACTACTAAAAATAAATTTTAACAAAAAGGTGATGGCTTTGTATATTTATTGGAATCTCGAAAATTTTGTTTCGTTGTTTCAAATTGTTCTGCTACCTGAGAAGCCATATTTACTACCATATTTGAATAAGCCATCATTTTTTTTGCTTCAGCGTAAACTGACGCACTAGGTGGTATGAGTGGATATTGTTTTGGTAAACCTAACATAGCATTTACATTATTTTGCATTTCCATTCCAATAACTATTCCTTCAGCAGCACCCTCAACCATTTCAGGGTTTGGTTCTTCAGTTATTAATTCTTTTAAAGAATTTGCTATATCAAATAACATTTCAATAGCATTATTAATAAATTTCTTTTTTCCTAATTTACGATTATCTTCCAATATTTCAATCTGATCTTCAACTCGTTTTTCACACTCAGCATAAGTAGACTCTTGAGCTGCTGAGCATTGCGCTATTGCTCTTTTTTTAGAAGATAGTGGTAATTGAGAAAATATTACAGAATAAATATTGCTTGGTACTTTTGACATTTTATTATATGAAAACACTCCCATTAATCCATTAACATAACCCATAGCTTTAAGAGCACTATCTACAAATTTAGCACAATGCTGTACATCTTCAGAAGAAATAACATGAGCTATAACAGAATATACTTTATCGCTAGCTATAAAATTAGCAACCCAATGGCCTAATTTTTCCCACTGTTCCTGAGATAATTCAATTATTTTAGAAATTTTAAATTTTTCTTTTTTTTCTCTTTCAGTTTCATATTTAAGGTGTCCTACGCCATATAAAGCATTATATCCATCAGGATAAAATCCTAAATTCTGTACTTCAAATGAATTAGATTCTTCTTTATACATTGGCAATCCTTTTATATAAACATGCCCAACTACTGTACTAAAATCTACAACAACAGTAATAGAATGATTAAGCAAAGCATTATAAACATCTCTATAAGTTTCTATTAATTGTTCTAATCTTTCTTTAGAAGGCTTAAACCCTGCTAATTTTAAATCAAACAATGCCATTTGTCTTATTTGTTTTAGTTTAGGATTACTAATTCTTAATGCTTTAATATATTCAATATACTGTTCCATTTCTTTCATGTTATAATACTTCCTTGCTTTTTAGTTTGTATAAAAAATATAATAATATAGATATTGCTTAATACGTTCAATAAATTATTTTATCCGTAATAGTCGCTAAAATTAACCCAAGTAAGTAAGCATTTTATAACAATATTTATTTACTTAAAACTAAACATACCAAACCAATTTTCCTTCTTTTTGAACTGTTTCCATTTTGGAAACAGTTGACTTATATTCAAGCTCTCCAGTTTCAAAAATATTCTTAACGTGTTTAGAGATGGCTGCTTTTTGAACATCAAACAGTTCTGCTAATTGTACTTGAGTAAGCCAAATGGTGTCAGTTATGGTATCGGTTTTTAATTATAACGAACCTTTTTTAGAACGTAACCTATTGATTTATATACAGTATCTTTAAGTACATTTGTGTATAGCATGGACTCAAAATCCGTTGATGGTAACATCATGAGAGTTCGAGTCTCTCCCTCGGCAAAAGTAAAATCTATGCTAGAAGCACAGGCCTATATCAACAGGCTTGATTCTGAAGTACATAAAATTGCTGAAACAGAAAATAATGCTCCTAAATGTGGGACTAAAACTCGTTCTGGTTTATTATGTAAATCACTAGCTGTACGGTTTAAAAAAAGATATTGTCATGGACAATGTACTAGTAATGGAACTGTACCAAAGATTTTTTCTTTTACACCACCACGCCCTTTACACTGATAGCACTGAGTATTATTAATATTATGCAATTGAAGATTATACAAAATATCATCAAAAGTATCATGGCAAATATTACCTGATAAAAAATTACCAAAAGAAAAAGAACACGGGAAAACTGAGCCATCACTGTCTATTTCGAAAGTTTCTTCTCCAGATTTGCAAAGACCAATTTCACCATTATGATCGCGCCTGTATTTATATGCTGGAACTTCAATACTAATATTGTGGCCAACAGAACTATCAAGCAATTGTTTACAAGCAATATTATATTCTTCTGTGGTAATAAAAAGTTCTGGGGCGCATTTTGCTCTACCATATGCATTTATTGAGTTAACTTTAATTTCGTTAACTCCAAATTTAGCTACTAAAGACGGAAAATCTTTTATGGTATCTATGTTTGAACGCATAATAGTAATTCTAACCGCAAGCGAACGATCATAATATTTTTTAAGATTTTTTATTCCTCTAATAATTCTATTAAATGTTTTTTCACCTCTAACTATATCATTATCTTTAGAAGAGGCACCATCTAAAGATATGGTTATTGAGCGTACATTTAAATTTTTACTCAGAAATTTTGCTCGGTTTTCCGAAATACAAATACCATTTGTTATAAGAGAAACCGCCAGATCCGTATTAGATAAATAATCTATTATCTCATCAAAATTACGATGAAACAAAGGTTCTCCACCAGCTATTGTTATTTTAAATATTCCTCTAACCTCAAGTTCTTTAAGTGTTTTTATAATATCTATTAAAGGCAATTCTGGTGAATAAACATGTCCAGAATCGTTATAACAATGTTTACAAAATAAATTACACTTTTTTGTAATATTAAAAAACACTTTTAATGGAACAGATAACTTATTTTGGCACTGGATATGCTGATTATTATGAATATATTTTAATGAGTAAAGAGATTTTTGATTTAATTTATTCCCAACAATCAATGTAAAAAGAGTTTCTCCTTTAATTGTTTGTTCGGAAATTTGGTTTTCATTATTAAAAAAATTAATTAAACTATTAGTTTGATTAAAATCTAAATTAAAATACTTAGCATTACTTGGATTATATATAATTGAACCAAAAAATTCTTTTCTTAAATAAAGCTTCATTTTTATACTGAGACACCTAATTGTGGTATAGAAATACTTTTTCTTTCGTAACAATAAGGATCTATTGCATTAACATCACCATAACACGAGAATGATCTTAAATGACAACCACCACTACATCCTTTATAAGAAGGACAATTATGGCAGGTGTCACTACCTTTTAACCCCCTAAATAATTTCATAGAAGCTCCAGACATCCAAACATCTAACAATTTACATTCTCGTACATTTCCATCTATATACATATTTGCACCAAAACTTGTACATGGCTGAATATTTCCTTCTGCGGTAATACAAAAACTTTCTTTACCTGCATAACAACCAAATCCTAAATCATCAATAGTGCTCGGTGTGTCTTTGGTAACTTTTTGATATGGATTTAATGGTAAAACTATTTTTATTTTACTTGCATTACAATTATAGATATTTGCTAGCATTTTTATAGATTCTAAATATTCATTTGGTGTTGGGAGTAATGTGGTTGTTTGTTTCGCACGACCAGATGGACGTATACAATCAAATTTAACAACGTCAAATTCTAAATCTTCTGCCATCTTTATAATTCTGTCTAGATGTTTAATGTTTGTCGTCATCAACGTACATTTAGCCGCAATTTTATTTGAATAATATTTACGTAAATTTTTTATACCTCGAACCATATACTTAAATCTGCCACTTCCGCGTACTTGCTCATAAGAAGCTTCATCCCAACCATCTAAACTAATATTGACAGTACGAATATCTAGTTCTGCAATTTGCTTAGCAAGTCGTTCAGTTATTGGGGTTCCACTAGTAGAAAAAGAAATATCAATATTATTTGCTAAAGCTCTTTCAACTACCGGGAAAAAATCACGATCAACAAGTGGTTCTCCCCCAGCAATTGATAAACGAAAACATCCCATATTGCACATTTGATCTATAATAGAAAATTTTTCTTCCAGATTTAATTCGTTTGTTCTTTTTTTCCCAGAGTTAGTATAACAATGTAAACATTTTTCTGGACATTTATAAGTAATCTCTAAAAATATTCTAATTGGTGCTGATAACATGCCAGACTTAATTTTATTGTTAAAAAAACAAACACTTTCAATTAATCCTAAGCTATTTAATTCAGAAAAAATCATAGATACTTCTTTGTTATCAGTATCAAAAACCAACTGTTCATCTGCTGAAAGAGGAACTGTTGGTTTCTTGATAATTCGCATAGCTAAAGGATCTAAATGAAGATAATCACGTTCTACACGATCATACGCAATACCACCAAAGAATTCATCCCTAACGATATATCTCATACTATTAATGTTATGTTTAATGGTGCATGGTAGAAATTTTAAAAATTCTCTGTTTCTTTTTAATGGAATTTTTACTTGATTTGCATTTATCCATTGAATTTATATTCCTTAGAATTTTACCCATGCTTAATTTTTTAAGGTGATTCTACTCTAGAAAATTTAATAGTCAATAGTTATTAAAAAAAATTATTAATTGACTATTAATGTAAAATACAATAATAAGTGAAGATAATAAAACTTCACTATTTGGAGAAATTTTTATGACAGAAAATATACTTTTATTGCCTAAAAATCCAACTTTAACCGATTTTCAACAATATGTTACTAAACTTAAGAAAATTCGTAATTTTAAAGATGATAAAAAAAATGCTCTTATTTTTTTATTTACTGAAGTTGGGGAACTTGGACAGGCTATAACAAAAAATTGGGGTAATGAAGAAATCTCCGATGAAATCAGAACAGCAATTAGCTTTGAAATGGCAGATATATTCATATTTTTACTAGATCTTGCAAATCAATATAACCTTTCATTAGAAGAAGCTTTTAGAAAAAAAGAAGAAATTAATAAAAATCGCATATGGAATAATCACCATAAAGTTTAAATCTTGACAAATAACATTTGAGGCGGAAGAATTCAAAAAATTTTTGCATATGGTAACATCATGAGAGTTCGAGTCTCTCCCTCGGCAAAAGTAAAAGACTTGATTATTGATGCATTGTAGGTTTTATGCGCTGGTATCAGCCAAAAATCCACCAGCTTGCATTTTCCAAAGGCTAGCGTAATGTCCGTCTTGTTTGATTAAATCTTCTTGTTTTCCGTCTTCAACGATTGCTCCATTGTGGAAGACTACAATTCGATCCATATCTGATAAAGTGGATAATCTATGAGCAATCACAATAGTGCTACGATTCGCCATAAGTTGCTTTAAACTGGCTTGTATATATTTTTCTGTGACTGAATCTAAAGAACTAGTAGCTTCATCTAAAATTAAAATAGGAGCATTTTTTAGTATAGCTCTAGCAATAGCAATTCGTTGTCTTTGACCACCAGATAGTTTAATACCACGTTCACCTACTAGAGTTTGATACTGCTGTTCTAATTGTTCAATAAATTCATGGCAATGAGCTTTTTTGGAAGCAGTTATGACTTCATCATCACTAGCATCTAGCCTACCATAACGAATATTTTCTAATAAGTTTCTATGAAATAAACTAGTGTCTTGTGGTATTAATGCAATTTGTTTTCTTAAAGAATCTTGAGTGACCATTTTTATATCTTGACCGTCAATTAAAATCTGTCCTTGTTCTACATCAAAGTAACGTAAAATTAAATTAACAAAAGTAGTTTTGCCTGATCCTGAAAAACCAACCAAACCAACTTTTTCACCTGAATGAATAATAATATTTTTATTTTTAAAGATCTTTTTACCTTTATTATAATGAAAAGTAACGTCTTTAAATTGGATCTCTCCTGTAATAATAGTAATTGGTTTTGCATTGGGCACATCGATTATATCAATAGGTCTTTGCACTATACTTAATGCTTCCTGACTTGTCCCAATATGTTCATATACTTTAATTAAATGCATTCCCATGTACCATGCCAGGCCAATTAAATTAATAGAAGATAGGACTAAGGTTAGTTCTCCTAAAGTGATCCAATTCTCTCTCCAAGCATAAATGCCACCACCTATCATAGAGAAAATAAAAGTTTGGCTGGCAAGACCTAAAAATAGTTTCATTAATGCGTTATAGCCCATTAATTTATAAGATTTTCGTAATTCTTCTTCCTGAAATTTAGCTAAATATAGCTTTTCAAAACTGTTATTGGAGAATAACCGAACATTAACGATATTGGTTAATATATCTACTATTGTTCCATTTAAAGATGTAATAGTAGATGAATGTTGGTGAGAATAAACTGCGCATTTGCGAGTAAAAATATATGTTATAAAACAATGGAAAATAAGCCACCCCCCCATAATACCAGCAAATAGCGGATTAGCTGTATACAGAAGTATAATATTAATGATAAAAGCTGCAAGAACCGGGAATATTATTGTAAAAGTAATTATGACAATATTTTCTAAAGCATCCGGTAATCGAGAGATCTTATTAGCGATGCTGCCAGCAAAGTTATCAGAGTAATATTGATAAGAATGCTGAGTTGTATATTGGAATATAGCACTACGTATATTGGCTCGAAACTGTGGAAAAGTTTTAATTGATAGAAAGTCATATGTTCTAAATCCCAATTCTATAATTAACCACATTGAGATAAAAGTTAGTAAGGTGGGCGCCATCACCAGGAAAATATTACTTTTATTTAAGGAGTTTTTAGTTATTTGATCGATAAATAATTTTATGAAATAAGGATACACCGATTCTTGCACAGACCACCCTAACATGGTGGTTATCAAGATCAAAAAACGCCAAAATTGTGGTTTAATAAAATACCACATTAACGATAATACGGTTTTTGGTATACTTTGCATAAGCATTATTTTAGTATTTTCAGTAGATAATGTCGATTAGCAAAGATTATTACTTAAGTGTCTGTGCTTGTAAAGACCTATTAAAATTCAATTTTTACCTTAAACCTAGACTACTTAGGTGTAACCTCTCATAAAAAACTTAAGGAACTAATTCTATGTTTAAACGCGTCTAATCAAATAAAGAACAAAACTTAGGAACAAATATATGAAAACAAATACTAATAATAAAATTAAAAGTTATGGACAAGGAACCATATAATACAAAAGGAATGGCTTTATACTCTACCGATGGCCATTTTAAACCTATACAGTTTCAACGACGAGCTCTTGGACCAAAGGATGTTGCAATCAAACTAGAGTATTGCGGTATTTGTCACTCAGATATTCACCATGGTCTTGGGCATTGGAAAAAAGAAATTTTCCCTTTAATTCCAGGTCATGAACTAGCCGGAGTTGTTGTGGCTGTAGGAGCAAATGTTAATAAATTCAAAATTGGTTCCCGCGTAGGTATTGGTTGCTTAGTCAACTCTTGTCGCCATTGCAACCAATGCTTAGAAGGTTTCGAACAATATTGTGAAAAAGGTCCAATTTTAACCTATGGCTCTACAGATCGCGATGGTTCTATAACCCAAGGCGGATACTCTACTTTAAATGTAGTTGATGAAGATTTTGTAATTAATATTCCAGATCCAATTGATCTGGCTATTCTTGACCTAATTTATTGATTTATATAAAATATTTTTTAGTACATTTGGGTATAGCATGAATATAATAAACAAAAAGCTCCTTGTTGCCAGTCATAATCAAGGAAAAATTAAAGAAATCCAAGATTTATTCCAACCATTTGGCATTGAACTTATATCAGCAGCAACGCTAGGTATTTCTGAACCAGAAGAAACAGGAAGTACTTTTGAAGAAAATGCTCTTTTAAAAGCTAAATTTTGTATGAATTATAATACTCAAACACCAGTACTAGCTGATGATAGCGGTTTAGTAATACCAGCTTTAAATGGTGCTCCGGGTATTTACTCTGCCAGATGGGCAGGACCAGATCGCAATTTTTATAATGCTATGGATAAACTCGAACAAATGCTTATTAACAAGCCAAATTGTCAAGCTTATTTTGAATGTGTTTTAATATTACTTATGCCTGATTTTAGTCATAAAACATTTGTTGGAAAATGGCACGGCAAGATTACTTTTCCTCCAAGAGGTATTTATGGCTTTGGTTATGATCCAATTTTTATACCAAATGGGTTTAATATAACAGCTGCTGAAATGCTCCCTACACAAAAAAATCTATTGTCTCATAGAGCCATAGCTTTCAAACAATTAGTTCATCAAGTTTTACATAACTTGACCTAAACAATTGATTTATATAAAGTATCTTTGTGTAACTTAATAATAACCAGGAGTTTTTATCTATGGTCACCAAAATGGAAATGGGACAATCTATTACTATTACTGCCTTTTATAAATTTGTAAGTTTACCAAATTTCAAAGAATTACACCCAAAAATTCTAGATTTTTGTAAAGAACAACAAATTAAAGGTACCATTTTGCTAAGCCAAGAAGGTATTAATGCTACTATATCTGGGTTAGATCATAATATACATGCGGTATTAAATTTTTTAAAAAGTCATAATGAATTTACCGATTTAAATTATAAAATTGCTTATAATACTTGTCATCCTTTTTTACGACTAAAAGTGCGCTTAAAAAAAGAAATTGTTACTTTAGGGATCCCTAATATTAATCCAACAATACAGGTTGGTGAATATATAGAACCAACCGATTGGAACCAATTAATTTCTGATCCAGACGTTATTACTATAGATACTAGAAATAAATATGAAACTCAAATTGGCATTTTTAAAAATGCTATCGATCCTCAAACCAACTCTTTTAGAGAGTTTCCAGAATATGTTACTAAAAATTTTAATAATGTAGATCAAAATAAAAAAATTGCTATGTACTGCACTGGCGGTATTCGCTGCGAAAAATCTACTGCTTATTTGCTCCAACTAGGATTCAAAAATGTTTATCATTTAAAAGGTGGAATTTTAAATTATTTAGAAAAAATACCAAAAGAACATAGTTTATGGCATGGTGAATGTTTTGTTTTCGATACTCGTATAGGAGTCGATCATAATATAAATAAAGGTAATCATAATATGTGTTATGGTTGTCGTTATCCAATATCTACAGAAGATCAACAATCTTCCAAATATAAAGCAGGGGTACATTGCCCACATTGTTTCAATCATATTACAGAAAAAACTTTAAAGCGTGCCGAAGCTCGTCAAAAACAAATATTGTTAGCCAAAAAACGAGAATATTCCTGCATGCAGCACCAAAAATAATTTAAAACTACACTTCAATAGGTCTGGCTTGTTCAGACAACATTATAGGTATATCATTTTGAATAGGATAAGCTAGTCTATCTAATTTACAAATTAATTCATTATTAGTTTTATTGTAAATTAAATTACTTTTACAAATTGGACACACTAAAATATCTAACAGTTTACTCTGCAGCATAATTATATTTTCTCAAAAAATTTATTAAATAACTATTAAGCTCTTCTAACAAATTAATATTAACTATAATAGTTTGACACCAAAAATTGCTTTTAGCAAATTTTAGGCATTTTACGGCATCTTTTTCCGTCATAATTACAGGTAAATTATCATTAAAATTTAAATCTTTTTCTTGATAATTATAGTGATCCGGAAATTCATGAGTAATTATTTTGATCCCTTGATTTTTTAATAAATCAAAAAATTTTTTATTGTTACCAATACCAGATACCGCATGAACTTCGGTAAAATCCGCCGGGATCTTTATATTATCAGGATCAAGCAAATTATAAATTTGATCTGGTAATAAATTTATAGTGTATTGATTTTGATATTGATAACTCAAAGGTTGGTTACCATTAATAATAACTAAATCTACTGTATTTAATCTATATATTGGCTCTCGTAATGGTCCTAAAGGTAATAAATGTCCGTTACCAAATTGATTTAAACTATCTATTACTGCAATTTCTAAATCTCTTGCCAATTTATAATGTTGCAACCCATCATCACAAATAATTACATTAATATTATTAAATTTTTTTAGTAAAAATTCTATTGTCGAGACCCTGTTTTTACCAATTACTACCGGACAATTAGTCGCCTTCGCTAACAAAACCGGTTCGTCACCAAACATTATTGGGTCCGATCCCGTTGATACTAAACTTATAGAAGTGCTTTTAGATCTATATCCTCTACTGATTATTGCTGGTTTAAATCCCTGATTTTGTAAATAATTAGCAATATAAATTACTAACGGAGTTTTACCAGTACCACCCACAGTAATATTTCCAACAATTATAATTGGCAATTTAAATTTATGAGTTTTAAAGATTTTATACTCATATAATTTTTTTCTAAAAAAAATTATATATTTGTAAATAAGTTCAAATAAACAAAAAAATAAATAATAACCAATACTTACTCTTTTGTTATACCAAATAGTTTTAGTAAAAAAATTATACAGCCTCATTAGCTACTGTTTTATGTAAATTAGTGTAATATAAATCTTTACTTAATTCTTGGTGAGTTCCAACCGCCACCAATCTACCTGCTTCTAACACCGCAATTTGATCTGCATTTTCAATAGTAGACAACCGATGAGCAATTACTATAGTAACTCTATTAGCTTTTAATTTTACTAATGCTGCTTGTATCTGTTGTTCTGAGTTTGGATCTAAAGAACTGGTAGCTTCATCTAAAATTAAAATTGGTGCATCTTTTAAAATTGCTCTAGCTATAGCAATACGTTGACGTTGTCCTCCAGACAATAACCCACCATTGTTACCAATATAAGTATCTAGCCCGTTTGGTAATTCTTCTATAAACTCCATAGCGTTAGCAGCATTGGCAGCCTTAATTATCGCTTTTTTGGAAGCACCAGTCATACAACCATAAGCAATATTATTAGCAACCGTATCGTTTAATAATATAATATTTTGATTAACAACAGCAAATAGTCTACGCAATTCTTGTAAATCTAAATCATTAATGTTAATACCGTTTAAATTAATAGATCCTGAATTTACATAATAAAACCGTGGTAATAACGCAATCAAACTAGATTTGCCAGAGCCAGATCTGCCAATAATAGCAGTTGTTTTGCCGGATTCAAAAGTTAAATTAATATCCTCTAACACTAATTGCGGATCGTTAGCAGTTGGATTTATATAACCAAAATTAACGTTATGTAAATTAATTTTGATATTATTTTTAATATTTTTAAAATTAATACTTTTAGATGGATTATTTGGTTCTATTGATAAGCCTAATAATTCAAAAACACTATATGCTGCTGCTAACCCTTTAGCTATAACCGAATTTACTTCACTAAGTTTTTTAACCTGACGAGTTAAAGCAACCATCGCTGCACTTAAACCAACAAAAGAACCTGGGGTAATGATTATAATTTTATGAATAACAAGATAACTTAACACCGCACCGATACTACCAATGATAAGACCCATAGTTGATTCTGATAATGATGATACTTCTATAATTTTTAATTCTTGTTTAAGATTATAATTCATTAATCTATTAATTCTATTAGTTTCGGTGGTTATAGCTTCGAATATTCTAATAATTTGACTAGCCTCTATTACTTCATGAGTTAATTGCGATATATCGCCAATAGATTGTTGTACCATATCACTATGCTTTCTAATCTTAATATTAACTAACTGTAAGAATTTACTAATTACTGGTGCTAAAATTAATACTATTACCGTTAATTGCCAACTAATAGATAATATTACTCCAGTAAAAACAATTATAGATACTATACTGCTTAATAAATCTAATATTGAATCTGCTATTGCTCTAGATATTTGTTCAACATCATAATTAACTTTAGAGATCAAATTACCAATGGCGTTTTTACTAAAAAAATTAATCGGTACTAATAGCATATGTGCTAAAATTTTAGAACGAAAATCTTTAGCAACGCTTTTGGTTAGCCGGCCAACAAGATACTTGTTGGCAAACCTACTTACCCCCCAAGATAACGCGCTTAATAAAATTATTAATGGAAGAATTCTTTGTAAAAAAGACGGCTTTATAGCTGTAAAGCTATCAAATATTTGAGGTGCAACAAATTTATACACAAACCCTTCTATTAACTTGGTACAAATTAAACCTACAATCGCTAAAACTAATACTAATAAATACGGCTTTATAGTACGAAATAATTTTTTATAAATAGTCTTCTGATCCATTTAATAATTCCAAAAATTTTTATTAGTAATTCTATAACAATTATACAAGATAGTCTCTGAATTAAAGGCAAAATCTACAGTACCATGCTCGATAGTATTTAAAACTTTTGTATTGTTAGCTAAATAACGAGCTAAAATTTTTGGTTTTGGATGGCCATATCTATTCATGTAACCTGCAGAAACTACCGCATACTTAGGGGCCACTGCTTTAATAAAACTTAAAGAAGAAGAATATTTACTTCCATGATGCGGTATTAGTAATACATCTGCTTTTAACTTATTATAATTATTTTCCACCAAAACTTTTTCTGCTGTTTTACTAATATCCCCAGTTAATAACATGCTGTGTTTAGCTGTACTTATTTTTAATACACAGCTATTATCATTTTTACTAATCAAATTTTCTGAATTATTTGGATGCAAAAACTCAAAATTTACTCCATCTAATTCCCAACTTTGATTTGCTCTACATAAAGATGCTGTTAAATTAAATATTTTATAGTCTATATTGGTAACAAAGTTTTTAATAGTATTTTTTTGTTTAAGCAAATCTTCTAATCCACCTATATGATCAACATCAGTATGGCTAATAATCGCTTGCTCTATAACGTTATGATTAAAATTTTTAAAATAATTAGCAACCACTTTATTGTTAGCACCAGTATCATATAATAAAATATGATTTTTAAGTTTAATAACTACCGACAACCCTTGACCAACATCTAATACCGAAACTATTAGATTACCATATTCAGGTAATAACTTTTTATTAAAGAACAATGGTAAAAAACAAATTATTGCTAAACTACGATTTAATAATCCTTTTGGAGCCAATAACCATAAACTACCAATAAAACTTATAATAACTACCGGCAAAGTTGGAGTGGCTATATTAATAACAGCATACGGGATATTTTGTAATTTATTTAATAATAATGTTAATAACTGTAAATTTAAATCTGCAAACACTAAACTTTGTATTGCTAAGTCTATATTAAAAACTCCGTATAATAATAATCCTATTAAAATCCATGGTAAAATTAAAAAATTAACCCACGGCACTGCAACTAAATTAGATATTATTGCTACAAAAGATATTTTTCCAAAATATAATCCACTAATAGGTAATAACCCTATTAACATTGCCCAATTAGTTGCTATCAAATTAGCTGGTTTTTTATACAATAAAATACCAACTGCTAAAAACGATAGCCAAAAACCACTAGACAAACTAGCGAATGGATCTAAAATTAAAATTCCTATTAATGCCACACAATAAACCTGAATAACTGTAGTAATTTTACGAAATATTATTGCCAACAAAGATAGCGTGGTCATTATTAACGCTCGAATAGTTGCCACCCCAAAACCTGCTAAACTAGCATATAAAGTTGCAACAATTATACTAACAGAAGCTGCAACTATCGTTGCTGGGAATTTTTCTAATAACTGTACAGGTGCAAATTTTTTCCATAAATAACTAACAAACCAAAACCACAATCCAACTATAACACTTATATGCAAACCAGAAATTGCTAATAAATGTGCGGTACCAGTATTTTGAAAAATTAATAAATCTGATGGCAAGATACTATGTTTAACGCCCAACCCTAACGCTAAAATTATGCCTATCTTAGTTAAATTCCAATATTTTTCAGCTAAATTAACTTTATTAATAATCTTTTGTCGTAAATGATCTATAAAAAAATTTATTTTAAATGGTCTTTCTTGATAAGAGATGGTTAATAAATTATCAGAACTATTTATAACTCTGCCTATAGCCATAATATTTTCGATAAACATATATTTTTCAACATCGAAACTACCTGGTGTTGCAAAATTTCTGGGTTTTTTTAATTTTACATAAAATTGCCAACGATCTCCGATCGTAAGTTCATCTAGCGTATTAAACCATTTAAGACGGATTTTATTTTTGTCATTAATCAGAAAATCAAATAATAGTGCGTTATTGGCTCTAAAAGGCAGACCTATCACGGTACCTTGTACTAATGTTGGTTTGCCATCGAGAACGCTAACCAACTTGCCAGATTGTTTAAAATAACCGATATGCCAACAAATCCAACCAAACCCCATAGCAATTGTTAATAAAATTAATAATAAATATGGTAATAATTGATTAAACTGATTAGACTTATAATAGTGTTTATAAAATAATATTAAAGTAAATAATGTTAATAATAATAACAATAAATAATTTTTATAAAAGTAAAAAAACTGTGCTAGGCAAATACCAAATAAAAAGAAACTAGCAAAAATTTTTATATTAAATTTTATAAACCGCATATTAATGCAATATTAAATTATTAATTTTATTAATTATATAGATTAAATTATGCCAAAAAGATTTTTAAAAAAGTTTTCTCCAAGCCCAGAAAAACTACGGCAATATAAAATTTTAAAAATTTTTGGGGAATTTATTCACAACCCTAATTTATGGCATTTTAACCGTAATTCTGTCGGTAAAGCATTTACCGTTGGGCTGTTTGTCGCCTGGATCCCGGTACCATTTCAAATGACATTAGCAGCGTTAGGAGCAATTATATTTAATGCCAATTTACCGTTATCTATTGCATTGGTGTGGTTAACTAATCCAATAACTATGCCGCCATTATTTTTATTTGCTTATTTAGTAGGAGCTAAAATTTTAAATATCCCAGCTAAACCTTTCAATTTCGAATTATCTATAGAATGGTTAACTTCTTTAGTTGGAGACATTTGGGAACCATTTTTATTAGGCTGTTTTATTCTAGGAATAATTTCTGCCGTGGTAGGAAATATCGCCATTAGACTAATATGGCGCTACACTATCATTAAAAACTGGAAAGAACGCGCCCATATAAGGCATAAAAAAAAATCAAAATAACTATACCACAACCCTAGTTAATTTTCCTATAGTGTTTTTTAAATCAATTATAAAATCTTGTATTGCTTCTTCTGTCATTCCATAACGTAAAACAATTCTAGCTACAATTATTTGATTTTTACATGGTAATCGATAAACCGGCACAATCCAGCCATATTGCCTTAAATCATTGGTTAATTGATGCAAACTAAAAGCCGACGTATTTAAAGTAAATACTATTCCTGGTAATTGCGCATTTGTTTGATGATATAAAAAAAGTATTTCGTCAATCTGTGACAAATAATACTTAAGTATGGTTACTAAGAAAAACAATTTATTAATAATATTCTTATAGCCAGCATATTCTTTGGTTTGAATGTAATAATGCTGTGTTGCCAGATGGGCAGCAGTATGAGAAAAACGTATCCCATAAGTATGGATCGTTTTACCTAAATAATCTTGTTTAAATGCATAACTATCTGGACAAATTATTTTCCGCATCAATAACCAACCTAAACTAGGATAAATCAACCCATATTTATGGCTAGAAATATTAATACTATAGACATGCGCCAAATTAAAACTCCAATTAAATTCCGGATACACAAACGGTAACACAAACCCTCCGCTAGCGGCATCTACATGTATCGGTACATATATATTATATTGCAAATTATATTGTTCAAGGATCCGATTTATCTCTTTTACATCATCAAAACAAAGAGTGGTTGGAGAACCTACTGTACAACAAACTGCAATAGTATTTTCATCTAGCACTGTACTTAACGCTTTTGTATCGATTATTAAAGAATCTTGTAACATTGGTAATATTTTAATTTGAATATCTAAAAGTTCCGCAGCTCTTTGCCAAGTTATATGGCTATGGCTACTAAGAATAATATTGGGCTTCTTAGCACCACCGTTAAATAATAACCGCTGCCAATACTGTTTTAAAAAATACATTCCCAATACGATTGCTTCTGATGAACCAGTAGTCGCAAAGATCTTAAACTCATTTTTATTTTTAACATTGCACATATTAAAAATAAAATTTTCACATACTTTAGAAAACTCTTCTAATTCTGGATAAGCATTAGTATCTATTCCATTAAGTAATGCATAGCTTGTAAAAACATTATGCGCTTGTTCTTCCATATAACTAGTTGAAAAAGTACCTAAGTTTTTTAAAGAACGGCTAAGCATTTCGTAATATAGATTTTTCATACTTACTAAATAACGACAACAACATGATTTTTAAATAATTAAACAAATAAGCAACTGGATGATTCTTAATTAATTGTTTAAGAAAAATTTTAGCCATCGGAACACAAACGCCTTCCACCGGCATTTCATTAAGCTCCAGATCTGGATTGGAGTTTGCTTCAATAATAAAACCTCTAGATTTTTTAATTGGCTGTTGAATGTCTTCGCAAACAATATCAAATCCCACTAAATTCAAATTAAGTTCTTTAGCAGCTCTAAATAACAAATCAGCATTTTCTGGACAAATTGATTGTCCTAAAGATACCATAGTACCGCCACGAGAAGTATTACAAGTATAACATAATATAATTTTTTCATTAATTTTTGGAATATAATCTAAAGTTATATTCATTTCATCTAGCCTAATTTTACATTCTTGATCTACTCTAATATTAGTTAGAGATTCGATGTTAGTACGTCTTTTATTTTCAATGTCAATTAATTGGATAATAGTATGTTTTCCGTCACCCATTACACAAGCAGGATCAAGTTGAGCAACCGCTATTACTTTATTAAAAAATACAATTACTCGATAAGCAGTTAAACCTTGTTCAAAATTTTCAAGAGAAATAAATTCATGTTTTAAGGCAAATTCATTTAAATATTCAATAAGCACTTGTTCGTTTTTTATATTGCACAAAACATCCTCACCCCAACCAGTATCTACAGTAGGTTTTGCTACAATAGGATAAATCAACTTCGGTAACGACCACACACCATTAATCCGATCTTCTATGCAAACGGCTGTAGCTCTAGGAACTGGAAAACCAGCCTTTCTAAAAAGATGATGAACTGAATATTTATTAAGAGCAAGATTATCACTAGAGCCAATATTAAACGGAGTATAGCCTTGACGAAAATAATAAGTATCTTCGGCTAACTTTACCGAAACGCCGGCAAGTTCTTCAGAATATTCCATAGGCAGTTTTAAAGATTTAGCAGCTTGTAAATAAAGAAATAAATTTATATCCATAATTCTATTATATACTAATCAAACAAGAGGTTTTTAAATAATTAAGCATATACGCAATCGGATGTGTTTTAATTAATTGTTTAAGAAAAATTTTAGCCATCGGAACACAATCACCTGCTAATGGTGATTCATGGATTGAAATATCAGGATTTGCGTTTGCTTCAATAATAAAGCCTCTAGATTTTTCTATAGGCCGTTGAATATCTTCACAAATAATATCAAATCCTACTAAATTTAAGTTAAGAACTTTAGCAGCTTTACAGGCTAAATTGGCATTTTCTGGACAAATAACGCGACCTAAAGATCTCATGGTACCACCACGAGAAGAATTACAAGTATAACATAATACGATTTTTTCAGTAGCTTTTGGAATATAGTCCAAAGTTAAATTCATTTCGTTTAGTTTGGTTTTGTATTCTTGATCTACCTTTAGATCACCTAATGTAACAGTTGTAATTTTAGCACGTTTTTCATTTTCAATATCAATTAATTGGCCAATTGTATGTATACCATCACCAATAACACAAGCTGGATCACGTTGGGTAACTGCTATTACTTTATTAAAAAATACAACCACCCTATAAGATTTTAAACTTTGTTCAAAAGTTTCAACTGAAATAAATTTATGTTTTACGACAAATTCATTTAAATATTCAATAAGTATTTGTTCGCTTTTTATATTACAAAAAACATCAATTCCACAACTAGTATATGCAGTAGGTTTAGCCACAATAGGATATGTCAGTTTTGGCAATGACCACGCGCCATTAATCCGATCTTTTATAGAAATAATATTAGCTTTAGGAACCGGGAAACCAGCTTTTTTAAGAAGATAATTAGCTGAATACTTATTACGAGCAACATCGTCGCTAGAACCTACATTAAAAGGCGTATATCCTTTACGAAAATAATATATTTTACCTGCTAACTTTACTAAAACCCCAGCAAATTCTTCCCGATATTCCATGTGAATTTTTAAGGCTTTAGCTGCTTGCAGATAAAGAAATAAATCAATATCGTCCATAATATTATTATATACTAAACACACATGAATTTTCGGTATTCTAAAATTAAAAAGCTGTAAACTCGCCCCTTAGGGGGCACAAACAACAGCCTTTTAATTTTAGAACACCGAAAACCCATATGCATTTAGTATAGTATATTAAATTAACTGCCCATTTTGTAATTGATAAATTCGATCGAAACGTTTCGCTAAACTATGATCATGAGTAACCATAATAACAGCAGCTTGACGCTTTTTATTTAAATTACTAATTAAATCCATTACTTGCTCAGCACTTTCTACATCTAAATTACCAGTAGGTTCATCTGCCAAAATACAGTTTGGATTATTAATTAAAGCTCTAGCAATTGCTACTCTTTGACGTTCTCCACCAGACAATTTATTTGGCTTAAAATGAAGCCTAGAACTAAGCCCTACTTCTTCTAATAAACTAGCAGCTAAATCATTAGCTATTTGGGGTGACATTTTTTGAATTAATAATGGCATACATACATTTTCTAATGCAGTAAATTCTGCCAACAAATGATGTAACTGATAAATAAACCCTATGTTATTGTTACGTAAAATCGCTTTATCTTGTTCTTTAATATTATTTAAATCTTGATTACATAAAGTAATTATGCCGTTTGTTGGAACATCTAGTCCACCTAATAATTGTAGCAAGGTGGTTTTACCAGAACCAGATCGACCCATAATAGCAACTTGTTGGCCTGATGTTACTTGTAAATTAATATTAGCCAAAATTGGTACTTTATTAGTACCATCAAAAAAAATTTTACTTACTTGTTGACACTCTAAAATAATATTATTCATAACGTAATGCCTCAGCTGGTTTTACATTACTAGCACGCCACGCTGGATACAAGGTTGCTATAATGCTCATAAATAACGATAAACCACAAATCCACACAATATCGCTAACATGAATATCTGACGGCACAAATCCAATAAAATACGCCTCTTCTGAAATAAATTTTACATTAAATATATTTTGTATAAAATTAACTAAATCAGTAATATTGTAAGCTAAAAGCAAACCAATAATTAATCCGCTAATAGTACCAATTATTCCAATAGCGGTACCTTGAATCATAAAAATTAACATTATTTCTTTACTGCTAGCTCCCATAACCCTTAAAATAGCAATATCAGGTCGTTTATCGGTCACCAACATAATTAAACTAGATACTAAATTAAAAGCTGCCACCGCAACAATAAGCAATAAAATACACCAGGTAACCGTTTTTTGCATTTTTATAGCTTCAAAAAATGCATTAAAATCTTGAGTCCAATCAGATACAAAATATTTATGACTAAATTTTTCACTAATTTGATAAGCTTGTTTTTTTGCAGATAAATCATCTAGCAGTTTTATTTGTATTCCGGTAATCCCTGACTGTAATTTATATAATTTACTAGCATCGGAAATATTTAAAAAAATATGATGTTGATCATATTGAGTATTACTTTTAAAAATCCCAACCACTTTAAATTTTTTAATTCTAGGCATTACTCCAAGTGGAGAAATATTAACTTGCGGTATAATTAAAGCTACTTCATCATAAATATGGATCGCTAAATTATTTGCTAGATCTTGTCCTAAAATAACATTAAACTTTTCTGGAATTAATTCAGATAAACTGCCTATAACAATATTATTATTTAACGGATAAACATTTTCAATCTGTAACGTATCTATTCCGAGCACAACTACTGGTATAGTATATCCCTGAAAAGCTAATAATCCATGATCTGAAATATATGGTGCAACACCAACAATTTGTTTAGAATTTTTTAAGTTATCTACTACTGACTGCCAATTTTTTAATGGCCCATAATAATTTCTTAAAGTTATATGAGGAGTTATGCTTAAAATTTTGGCACGAATTTCTTTACTAAAACCATTAAATACGGATAACACAGTAATTAATACTGCCACCCCTAAGGCAATACCCAATATTGAAACAGTAGAGATAAAAGATACAAAATGATCTCGTCTTTTTACTAAAAAATAACGTAATCCAACAAAAAATACATACCCGGGTATACCCATACTTCATGACCTATCTTATTATATAATATATGTTCAACTATATTGTAAAAATTGTAAAATTAAAAGCCGTAAATACTATAAAAGCTATTTCTCTAATTGAGATTATAGTAGCTATTAGCATAGTGTTTGTTTTAAGTGCTATGTCAATATATAGCTATCAAGATTATAAAATTAAAGCCCTATTTAATAGCGCCTTTGCCACGGCAGAACAAAATAAATTAGCTATTAGTAATTATTATGCGAAAAATAAAGCTTGCCCAACTACCACTTTTATCACCCAAACACTTACTAGCACATGTACAGCTTACACACCATGCTCTATAGATAATACAGCTAATAGCTATGGTGGCGGTACCGCAGGCTGTAATTTAAACATTAAAAATACTAACCCTAACCAAACTATGCTTTATTTCATAGCACAAGTCTCTAGTTTAGGAGAATTTCAATATTTTTGTCTAATAGATCCTACCAATGGCCCACCAGCTAAATATCTATCAATTTATTGTCCTGGACTACCAAGTAGCGGTTTTCACAATCCTGAATAAAACTAAAGTTATTAAGCCATTTTGCCGAATTTCTAAATAACACCATAAACTAGCAGGTACCATGTTCTATGCAACGGCATACCACAAAATTAAAAAAACCAAGGTCGGAGTTACAAGATCTTAATAAAATAGATTTAATTAGTAATTCATTAAAAGATGAAGAAGATGAAGAAAATATAGAATTAATTGAACTTGATTTTACTAACGAAACTAATGAAACAAGTGAAATAGATGATGCAGAACTAACCGAACTTACCAACATCCAAGAAAATATAGAAAAAATTAACCAAGAACTACATCAAGAAAATACAGATCTAAATATTGATATACTTATCACTGAACAAAAATATTTTAAAAGCAAAGATCCTACCGATATATACCTTAGAGAAGTAGGCATAGCACCATTATTAAGTAAAGAAGAAGAAATTTATTATTCTCGCCTAATTAAAAAAGGCGATCCGCATGCTAGAAAAAAAATGATAGAAAGCAACTTAAGATTAGTAATAAAAATTGCTAAAAGATATTTAAGAAGCGGCATGGCAATTTTAGATTTAATTGAAGAAGGTAATTTAGGTTTAATGCACGCTGTGGAAAAATTCGATCCAGAACGTGGATTTAGATTTTCTACTTATAGTGCATGGTGGATCCAGCAAACCATAGAACGAGCCATCATGACTCAAAATCGTACTATAAGATTACCAATGCATATAATGAAAAAATTAAACTCTTGTCTTCGCATTAAACATGAGCTAGCAAAACAGCTCGACCACGAGCCAACCTTTGATGATATAGCTAATAAATTAAGTAAATCTGAAAAAGAAATAGAAAACACTTTATGTTTAAATGAAAAAATAGTTTCTATTGATGCTCCTATTTCTGAAAACATTAATAAATCTTTAGTAGAAATGGTGGGGAGTGATTTATTAGATCCAGCTAAAATAGCCTCTAACCAATCCTTAAAGAAAATGATTTACCGCTGGCTATCTAAATTAACTAACACTCAAAAATCCGTAGTAGAATTACGATTTGGTTTAAATAATTACGAACCAAATACCCTAGAACAAACTGGAGTCACTATTGGATTAACTAGAGAACGGGTACGACAATTACAAACTGAAGCATTGCGAGCTTTAAAATTGATTATTGAAGAGCAAGGAATTGATTTTAATACTCTAGCAGATAATTAATATACTTAGGGCTAACAAGAACTTTAAACAATAACATTATTAATCCAGGCAATAAAAATATACTTATTATAGCTAATATATGCATTGGCATAATCCAAGCAAACATATAATATCCGCTTAAATATATAAAATAACTATAAATTATTTGTTTAACAACAGGGTTAAATCTAGTTTTTATTGTTCTAGGTGTTTTGGTAATTTTTTTTAATTTAAATGTTTTTAATTCAGAAAAACTATAAATGTTTTTATAATTTATTATTAAAACAGCAAAAATAATGGCTATTACAAAAATATTGAATGAATTTGTAGTTAAAATATTAATGAAATCACTAAGAATTATTGGCTTATATAATATAAAACTAAATATTAACGGATAAATACTACTAACAAGATATATAATTCCAACTTTATTCCCTTTGGTATATTGCAATAACAAATCTGCAGTACAGGTAGACAATAATATATTTATACTTAAAATTAAAATTTTTATTCTGTCTTTATTAATAATAACATCATTAAAAAGTTTATTTATCAATACACCATCAATATTTCTAAATTTTAACAAATGTATTTTTTGTAACGCTATTTGATTTAAAATAAATATTATTATAGCCACCAAAATAGCTACTGTTATAAAAATACTTATAAAATCAAAGGTAGTTTTTTTGCTACAAAAATCTATAATTTTCCATATGTGTCTTACTAAATAAGTAAAAATTATTACAATAATAAAAGAAGTAGTAATTGGGTATTGAAAAAAGCTAAATAATCTATATTTATTAGCAACCATCTCAAAAGACGCTGCCGACAATATAACAAATAAAGTAGTTAGGCTAATAATTTTAATGCTAGCTTCAACATTTAAAAAACCATTATAAAAAAACAACCATGGTTGTTTGCTACCTATAGGAAATAAACATTTAGCCAATGTCCATGTGTCTGGATATTTAAAATAATGTTTACACCCATTAATACCTAATATTAAACTAACTATTACCACCCAATTAATCCAATTAACTATTATTATAAAAAAATTATTTGGCATTAAATTGCTGGAAATATTGGAGGTTCTTATATTTAATTCACCGTGCATTAATAAATTAATAATTAACCAAGTAGCTAATAAAAACACTATTATTTGAGCAAATAAAAATTTATTCAACAATACACTAGGTTTGCAACAAAAATAATCGGTATGAACAAATTTTAAATTAAAATTTTTAATAACAAAAACATGCAACAACACCCCCAACATGGCTATTAACCCGTATAAAAAATATAGTATTGTTGTTGTGTGAGCAAACACCAAATAAAAATTAAACATCACACTTGCTATTGCTATATACCAAATTGACAATTTAATTTTTTTGCGCATTTAAATATTTTTGCTCGATTAATAATTGATTAAGACTAGATTGTTCTGCAATCATAGTAGCCAATAATGCTTCTATCCGTTCGTTTTGTTTATATTTATGATATTCCATCCATATTTTAAATGCTTCCATTTTAACCATTTCTTTTAACAAATCATCTTGTTTAGCATTTTCTATCTTTGTGTTCCAATTGCTATCTTCAAAACGACTTTTAGCTTCTTGTTCCATTAAGCTTAGTTTAGAAAAGTTTTTATCACTTGCAACAGATCCACCTTCTAATGCACTTAAAGATAATCTGTCTAACATCATGCTATTAAAAGAATTTTTGGCTACTCCTAATCTAGCTTCTTGTACTAAAGTCTCGGCAAAAGCTGCTTGATTATGAGGTGAATTACGTCGAATATCATCCTTAAGTTCTAGCATCTGTAATGGTATTCTTGATGGAAAAGGATTAGTAATATTATTAATAACCTCTATAGCTGATAATAATTGATCTTTATTTGAAAAAATATTTTGTTCTAATAATACCGACGGTCTTATATCGGCATACTCACGAACAATTTTAGGTTTACAGTTCTTCGGATCAGCTATAGGCGAGCAAAACAATTCATCATGCTTACCAACAAAATATCCTCGCGGATCGACAGCACCACTCAAAATAATATTTTGATCAGCGCTAGAGCCTGTTATCCTATATAATTCATAATTAAGATATTTTGATTCCATTTGTCTCATAAAATCTTGCCAAGTAGGATTACTTTGTAATTTATTTAATTTGACTGGTATAGAATCTTTTTCTAAATCTAACGAATAACTCGATAACGAAATTATTAATAATGACACTATAGACAATAAATTAATTATTATAACAAAATATTTTTTCATAATTTTTCTAAAGCATTTAATATTAAGCTAATCCTTTGCGCTGAAAAAATTCTAGATAGTAACTGCATTCTTTCAAAAACCAAATTACGTTCTAAAAATAATTTTGCACTTTGATTTATTGGTTTACCAGTTTTAAGATTTGCTTGCTCTTCTGCAAAAGTTAATAGCTCTGCTGCTGAGCCTGGTTTAAGCATATCTATAGCCTGCAAAATTCTTATTGCTCTACTAGCTCTTAAATACGCTAATATATTAATAATTTTCTCTTCGTACCCACTAAAATCAACACTCCTTGCTACATCCATTGCTTGGCCAAGATTAATAATAGCAAGGTCTATTTTCGGATCAAGATCTGCTGCCCAAATTTCTACGCTCTCTAAAGCAGCAATTACTCTATAAAGCACTCGTCTATCGTAACTATCCCAAAAAGCATGAACTGCGTTTATACGTAGGTCTGGCATTTTATAATCCTCCGGTTATTGCATCCACCCGGCTGCTAACGCAGCCACCCTCCTTCGTAACGAAGGAGGGTAAGATTAATACACAACCATAACATTAATGTAATTTATATAAATTTTATAGCATACTTATTATATTATACGGTCACTTTTAATGAAATACATTTTATGTGCCAAATCTTACCCTCCTTCGTTACGAAGGAGGGTGGCTGCGTTAGCAGCCGGGTGGATGCAACTATATCATAGGTCTTAGAATATAAGCTATAATAATTATACAATTTTTTAACTATACAACTTAATTTAATATATTTTATAAAGAGCTTATATGGGATTTTTATCTGGAACAAAAAAAGTCGTTGGGCATATCGTTAATTTTAAAGTAACTGATTGGATAAACGCTACTTACCATAAAGATGTTTTTAAATATCTTTGTAATTATACCAAAACAACCTTTACTACTGAACAAGCATTACGTCAAGAAACATTTGAACAAGCTATGGAACGTTTACAACTTACCGAAGAAGACCTAATAGCTAGAAAAACAGAATTCTATAGATTATTTGTTATATCTTTATTAATTAGTATTGCATTATTTATTTATACAATGTTTATAACTATAAAATATAAAAATTTATATGGCTTCTCTTTAGGAATCGGCGTAACTATTCTAGGTTTAGTTAGAACTTTTAAATATCATTTTTGGTTAACTCAAATCAACAAAAAAAAACTAGGCCTAACTTTTAAAGAATGGATAGAACAATAAAACTAACATTTTTAAAATTATCACCAATATTATTGCTACTTTGGCCAATAACCACATCGGCTGGCATATTTGATCCGCCAGTTACTGATCTATCGGTACAATATATAGGTAATATATTCGGTGGCAGTGTTGGCGGTATTAGTTTAGGTACCACCAGTGCCAGCAATCCTTTTTTAGGAAGTTTATTTCAAGCATTTAATGGGGTAATACTTGCAGTAGCCATATTTATATTGTCTTACGTAAGCTCAATAGGTATTATAAACACCGCCCATCAAGGTGAGGCCATGGGTAAAAAATGGTCATCAGTATGGATCCCGTTACGTTCTATGGGAGGATTACTATTACTGGCACCCGTACCTGGTTCTGGCTATTCTTTGTTACAAGTTACAGTTATGTGGATCATACTAAATGGTATTGGTGCTGCTGATAAAATATGGAATCTTACTGTAGATAATTTAGCTCAAGGAATAAGCCCTGTTCAAAGCGCTCAACTAAATAGTGGAGATACTAATCTAATACAACAAGTAGCACAAACTGCTGCTCCAATCATACTGCAAAATTTAGTATGTCTACAAGTAGTTGGAAAGAATATTAATACCGGTGTGTTATCTACAGTCAACAACACTTTAGGACCTAATTTTATAGATACTTCTAGTTCATCAGGCACTATACACTTCGGAGCTCAAGATTTAAGCAACCCTTCCGATACAGCCAACTTAGATATTTGCGGCAACATACAATTTAGTGGAAGCGCATCTACTGGCGAGTTGCCTGGTGCTACTAGTGCGCAAGCATCTACTATAGCTACTTATGCTTATCAAGTAAAAAAACAAGCTTTAAGTAGTATGATATCGTATTTAAGTCCTATTGCTACTGAAATTGCTAATGTTACAGCAACAAGCGGTAGCGGTCCTATATCTTTGCCAAGCGATCTTCAGGCAGGTTTACTATTTCCAGCAGTTAGTATCTATACAAATTTATTATCTGATTTAACCCAACAAGCAGCATTAGTACAACTTGGATTAGCAAACGAAACAACAACTTCCGTAAATAGCGTAGTAACTAACAATGTTGCTAATGCTAAAACTCAAGGATGGATCACTGCTGGTTCTTTTTATTTTTTACTTAATCAATCAGCTAGTCAAAATTTATTAGCTACTGCTACTAAATCCATGACTACCAACACTTATGCTACTGGCTATACGTTTACAACTACAAATTTACAATTAAACGCTACTGCTGCTGGACAAACTTTACAGACTCTTTTTCAACCATACGCAACAGCAATGAATAATAATCCCACCATTACAAGTCTATTTCAAAACGTAAATACTACAACAGGGCTTGGTGGACAATTTCATTTTGTTAAATCATGGGGAGATCTAGATTCATCTTTCCAAATAGTGTCTGCCATGTCTCCTCTATTTTTAATTGCTCTTGCCGTTGAAAATGCCGTGCAAGCCTTTATGAATGGTATAATGGAGATGAGTGGTGATCCATTGCTAGGGCACGCCAGATTAGGCGCAACCCTAATGTATTCAGCCGAACTTGGATTTGGAATTGCAGGAGCTGCTACCATAGGATCAACTGCAATAGCTGCTATTTGTTCTATGGAATCTCCAATGGGAGCAGTAGTCGCAAATGCCCTTATAACGGTCCTACTACCACTACTACCTCTGCTAGCCATGGTGTGGGTAATGGGGGCAAGTTTAGCTATTTATCTCCCAATGGTACCATATATGATGTTTGCAATTGCTTCTTTAGGCTGGTTAATGTTAGTTATAGAAGCTATAGTTGCAGCACCTATAGTAGCATTAGGTTTAATTTTACCATCACAAGATGAACTTGGTGAAGTAAAACCTGCTTTAGGTATTATAGCTAGTCTTTTTTTAAGACCAATGTTAATGGTTGTTGGATTAATTATGAGTAGTAAAATATATGATGTAATGATTCAGCTAATAATGTTTGGTTTTACCAATAGTATATCAATATTAATAAGCGAGTCTAATAATCAAAGCTTATTTGCTTGTGTACCTATAGCTGTCTTATATGTTGGACTAGTAATCGCGTTAGAAAATAAATGTTTTCAATTAATTTATCAGCTACCAGATAAAATTTTAAGATGGATCGGCGTACAGGGTGACCAAACCGATATGTCAGCTCTACAAGAAGCTAAACAAACTTACGATGCTCATGCTAAAGATGGTGTACAGCCAATACAAGGTGGAACCACCGGCCTTATGAACAAAGCTAAAGAAGCTAATGGTATGATGGGTGGCGATCTTGGCGCTGGTAAAGGTGGTGGCGGTAAAGGTGGTGGTTAATAGTTATTTATTAACGTCGCCCCGGTGCGGATGGTTTGTGAGAGCTGTCGGTATGTGATGGGTTTTTTGGTGCTGCATTAGGGTCCTCCTGGTGGTCATTTCCTACTTTATAATTATCTGCTGAACTTTTACTAGCCAAAAACTGTTTAAATTTACTAAGTATACCACCAGTATTAGCCTTGCTAGCAGAGGCTTGATGTTGTTGCTCAGTTTTTGGCCCACTACTATCATACAAACTATCATACTCTCCAAAAGCTTGTTTCGCCTTGTTTAACAATTTAGGATCAACTGCTGGAGAAGGATGTCCTCCTGGTTCTGGGTGGGGAGCCTTTTTCGCAGAATGCTCACCTGGTTCTGGTTTAGGTGCGGGGTGTGCAGACTTAACCTGTAATGTAGGAGTATCAGAAGCTTTTGCTTCTTTACCTTCTACTTTAGCTTCTCCGTCTTTTGCAGCACCTTCTACACTATCTTTTAATGTGTTTCCTTTGATTTTATCTATCAGCGTACGTAACAAAGAGTCCTCATTTACAAGAGTACCACCTTTTCTAGCAAAGTTAATTAGCTTACCGACATTCAGTATCCCTGCCCCAACATTTTCAAACATAGCTTGAAATGCTTTACCTATATCACTTCCATCGGTATTGCCCTTAGACAACGTTGGCAAAGGAACAGGTTCTTTAGGCTCTGCTCTAACTGTTGCCCCACTTCCCTCCTCTTCATCATTAGCAGGCACTGCGGTTTTTGGTTGGCTTTTAGGTTCGCCAATTTCTACACTTGCTTGTTGTTTTCCTTCTGAAACCGCAACCGATGGATCTGCTTTTGCGTCTGAAACCGAAGCCGATGGATTTGGTTTTGGTGATACTGTTGGTGGTTTTGGAGCTGGCATAGCTTTTAAAGCTTGTTTCTCTTAGGTTTGTCATCTTGTGTGGCTTTTGAACAATCTTCCACACTATCTTTTAGTTTAATTTCTGGATTTCGTGTTATTAATTTTTTTGTCAAATTATGCACCACACCAATTGTAGCTTCTGTGAATTCTTTAATAATCGTACCAATGTTGTCCTGCGTATTTGTTGGTAGGCTCATAAGAACAGGTGGCGGTTTTACCTCATTAGTATTAGCTCTAACCGTTACCTCACTACTTTCTTCTGTTTCTTCTTTTGATTTTATTTCTATAGAAGGACCAGGCGACGCTGGAACGACTGCCGTTTTAAGTACTGGGCTAGCAGAAACAGCTTTAAGTTTTGGGTCTTCTGGTAATTCGCCTGACATAACTATAAGCACCTCATTTGTAATTACACATATATTAAAATATTAAGAATATATATAATATATAGTCTATTATTTGTAGATATTTATAAATTTATAGTTAAATACTAAGATATATGCTAATTATGCTTAAATTTTAAATGCTTAAAAACAAATTGATTACATTAAATTCAATAAATTCAACGAATAAATTAATCAAAACAATAAAGTTGTTTTGGTTGCCAATATTATCTATTGTTTTATGTCTATTACCAGAACAAGCTTTCGCCGCAATATTTAACCCACCACATACCGATAAATCTATAGAATATTTAGGCATGGTATTTGGTGGTAGCATCGGTAGCATTAATTTAGGGTTACACCCAGAAGCCAGCCCATTTTTAAGCCATTTATTTCAAATTTTTAATGGAATAGTTTTGTCGGTAGCAATCGTGGTACTGTCTTATGTAAGCGTTATTTCTACTGTTAATACCGCTCAAGAAGGACAAGTAATGGGAAAAAAATGGTCTTCCGTATGGATCCCATTACGCTCTACGCTTGGATTATTATTATTAGCCCCAGTTCCTGGTTCTGGTTATTCTTTACTGCAAGTTACCTTGATGTGGGTTGTACTAAATGGGATCGGCGCTGCAGATAAAATTTGGAATTTTGTTTTAGTTAATTTAGCAAATGGGATTAGTGTTACTCAAAACATTAAAGCAGAAGATGATCGGGTAACTTATAATATTAGTTTAATAAATAATGGAACCATTATTAGTAAGACTTTACTTAATAATTTAATTTGCGTAGAAATTATTAAAAATAAAACTAATACTCGCTCATTAAACGTTCCAATAACCGCTAGTTTTGTTAATTTTGCATATAACTCTTCTGCTAATACTATATCCGAAACTTTAAGATTTGGTGCTAACGATCCTAAAATTGATGCCAGACAATCTATGTGTGGTGAATTAAATATTAATACATCATTAAACGATGATGATGACGATATAACTAATCCTGATGGTAGCAAAATACCATTACTTCCTGCTCAAAAAGACAAAATCGTCTCTATAGCACATCAAGCTAAAAAAGATACTTTACGTCAAATGATCGCTGACATACTTCCTGTAGCCATAGATATAGCTAAAGCCAACGAACAAAAAAATGGAATTATAGTTTTACCTAGCGGTGTTACCCATAAAGGTATCTTAAGGCACGCAGTAGTTGGTTATCAAAAATCAATGTCTAAATTATTAAAAGAACATGTTATGGCTACCCTAGGAATTCACCTCAACATAACAAACCCACTATTACCAGAAACTGTTATTAATCAAGGTGAACTTTTTGGTTGGATTACCGCTGGTTCGTTTTATTATTTGTTTAACCAGCAAACAACCCCTCATTTACTATCTACTGCTTTAAATATACCAACCTCAACGCAATCGGATCCGTTTGATTGGACCTGGTTTCCTGCAATAATAGATAGGGCTAGTTTAAGCATTAGCTCTGTTTCTTTTAAACCATACGCAGATGCTATAAGAAATAATCACCCATTTAATATTGATAGTTTATTCGAAGAACCTGAAAATTTTAAAAATAAATTAGATATACCACCTAATTTTTCTGAAGAAGCTAAACATCACTACTTATCCTATATCAAAGAACTAAAACTAAAAAGTTTTGCTGAGATTAAAGAAGGATTTAACGCTATCAAGGAAAGCTTATATCCAGATCAAAAATGTCCTGTTGATCCGACAACTATAGATACTATTATAAACACGTTAACCAACGATAAATTTGAATTTCAAAATCTGTTGTTTAAAGAACAGAGCGATCCATTAATATCTATTGCCGCGTTTGGAATGCAGTTAATGCAGGGAGCAGAAGCTTGCTGGGGTTCTATGATCGTTGGAGTATTAAATGAATTTGATATAAATAAATACACTGCTGAGCAAAAAATTGACACCAAGCATTTAGGTTTTTTAGTTGGATTGTTGCCAGCAATTATAGCTTTTGTTGGTATAACATGGGGAATAGGTGCAAGTTTAGCTATATATACCCCAATGATTCCATATATGATATTTATAGTCTCTGCTTTAAGTTGGTTTATGTTGGTTATAGAAGCAATAATTGCAGCTCCAATTGTAGCATTAGGATTAATTGCTCCAGCACAAGATGAGCTCGGTAAAATAGTTCCAGCTTTAGGCATTATAGCTAATATATTTTTAAAACCAATATTAATGATTTTTGGCTTAATTTTTGGTGCCAAACTTTTTAAAGCAACCGTAAGCATGGTAAATTTAGGTTTTGAGTTTAGTTATGCAACAATACAGGCCCAAACAGGCTCTAGTATGTTTTCTTGGATAGTAATAATCATCCTATATACTGCTTTTATAATAACTTTAGTAAATAAATGTTATGCTTTAATTTATCAATTACCAGACAAAGTTTTACGTTGGATTGGTGTTACCGGCGAACCTACCGATGTTTCTAGCGTTAAAGAAACTCAACAAAGCTTCGATCAACAATCTAAACAAGCTATCGCCCCAATGGAAGGAGCTGCAACTAAAGCTAGTGAGGTGTTAAAAAAACAAGTAGAAAGTAAACAAAAACCAAATCCAACTGAGATTAAATAAAGCGGATCCTAACTAGCTGTTGTTTAGTTAATAAAAACACTCCTTCTCCACCATTATTAAATTCTAACCACATAAAGTTTATTTTTGGATATAATTTAGCTAATTTTTTCCAATTAACTCCTACTTCTACTATTAAAATACCATTTTCAGATAAAAATTGATTAGCATTATTTAAAATTTTAATTACTAACTCTAATCCAGTTATACCGGCTAACAATGCTTTTTTTGGTTCAAAATAAAATTCTTTTGGTAATTGATCAAAAGTTTTTTGATCAACATATGGAGGATTGCTAATAATTAAATCATATTTATGATTATTATCGTTTGAGATATTATTAAATAAATCCGATTTAATTAAATTAATTTTGTTTAATACATTATGTAACTCTAAATTTTTTTTAGCAATTTTTAAAGCCTTAGAACATATATCGCTGGCATCTATACTAATTTGTGGATTTTCAGCAATTAAAGCATGAAAAATAGCTATTGCAATACAACCACTACCGGTACATAAATCTAAAACTCTGCTTGGCGATGAAGTAAACCACGGTTTAAATTTATTATTAATTAATTCAGCAATCGGCGATCTAGGAATAATTACATTTTTGTTTACATAATATTTTTTTCCAGCAAACCATGCAGTTTTAATTATATAAGCTAATGGTTGTTTGTGCTCTATTCTAGCTAAAGCAATTTTTTGTAATTTTGTAAGTTGTTTATTCGTTAATAATCTATCTTCTAAACTTTCTTTATATAAATCTAAATCTAAAACATAACTAGCGATAAATACTGCCTCATCCCAAGCAGTTTCTGTACCGTGCCCAAAATATAATTTATTAGCTATAAATAATTTTTCTGCCCAACACAAAAAATCTCTTAAAGATTTAATCATAATTAACTAACAATAATATCTAATAATTGTTTTTGAATTTTTTGATTAGCTGCTACCACATTACCAGTAGTTAAAAACTCTGTTTTACCGCCAAAGTCAGTAATATATCCTCCAGATTCACGTACTAATAAAGCACCTGCCGCCATATCCCACGGTTTTAAATTAATATCACAATAACCATCTAATCTACCTGAAGCTACAAATGCTAAATGCAACGCTGCCGATCCTAGATCTCGACACAAACCTCTTGTTGGCAAGAAGTTTTCTATTTTTGATAATTTATTATGACGCTGCAACAATAAATTAATATCTATTGCTAAAAAACTTTCGTTAAGTTTGTTATTTTCTGAACAACGGATCCGTTTGTTATTTAACTGGGCGCCAGAACCTTTACTTGCAGTAAACAATTCATCAGAAATAGGATTATAAATTACTCCATGTTCAATTTGTTCTCCATTTAAAATGCCAATAGAAACTGCAAAAAAAGGAAATCCATGAATAAAATTTAAAGTACCGTCTAACGGATCGATAACCCAAGTAATTTCGGAATTATTTAATTGTTCTCCAGATTCTTCAGCTTTAATATTATGTTCTGGATAAGCACGCAAAATAGTTTTAATAATGGTTTCTTCACAAGCACGATCAACAGTTGTTACAAAATCTAACCCTAATGTTGATGTGGGCTTTTTGGCCACCCCAAAAGAACCTGGGTGCAAATAAGCATCAACAATAATTTTTCCGGCAAGTCTAGCAGCCTTAACTGCAATATTTAAGTATGGATGCATAATAAGTACCTCTAATAATTATTTTTTGTGGCTATTCAGCGTTAAACTATGGTTAGATGCTTGAAAACAACATTGTTGCTTTTTAAGCTCTAACCATAGACGCTGAATAGTTATTGTTTTTTTAAAAAATCTTGTCTACTTAAGCCCATTTGCAAAGCTACAGAACCTGCAACCCCAATCGAGGCATAAGTACCTATTAAAATTCCTATTGTTAATGCAAGAGCAAAACCAAATAAACTTTTACCTCCAACTAATAATAAACTTACAACCACTAATAAAGTTAAAAAAGAAGTCATAATAGTTCTAGATAAAGTTTGATTAATTGCAATATTAATAATTTCTTTAGTAGTTTCTTTATGATATTTACGAAAATTTTCTCGTACCCTATCGAAAATAACTATAGTATCGTTAAGCGAATAGCCTATAACTGCTAAAATAGCCGCCAAGGTTGCCAAATCAAACTCACATTTAGTTATAGAAAAGCAACCTAATACAATTATTGCATTATGCAATAATGTCACTGCCGCACTAATAGCTAATCGATATTCAAACCTTAAGGCAATATATACCATAGTAGCAAAAATTGCTATTAACACGGCTATCGCACCTTGCTCTAATAACTTTTCTCCAACTTCAGAGCCTATATACTCTATTTTTCTAAGTTCAACAATATTATCCGGGCTAGTTAAACTAGCTATTACTTTTTTGGCAATCTCATTATCTTGCTCTTGTAATCTTATTAAAAAATCTTTAGTTGAACCATAATTTTGTATTTTTGGAGATTTGAAATTTGTTGCTTCTAATTTAGTTGTTATAATATTTACAGTAGTTGGTACTTGAAATCGCACCTCTAATTGCATGCCACCAGTAAACTCTAAACTAAGATTAACGCCATTAATAAATAAACTAACAATTGCAATTAAACATAATACTGCTGAAAAACACCAAATAATATTTTTAGCACCAATAAAATCACGAACTATCTTAAGTTGTTTAGAGTTTTTAAAGAACTCCATTTTATAATATCCCCATTAAATTCCAATCCATATTTTTTTTAATCTATGTTTGCCTTCGTACAACATATTTACCATGGCGCTAGTGCATATAGTTGCTGTAAATAACGAGGTTAAAATTCCTATAGATAATACCACTGCAAAGCCTTTAATTGGCCCGGTGCCTATAAAAAACAAAATGATCCCTACTATAAGCGTAGTTAAATTAGAATCAACTATTGTTGCTAATGCATATTCAAACCCTCGCTTAATACTAGTAAGTATGCTTATTCCGTTTTGCATTTCTTCGCGAATACGCTCGAAAATTAATACATTTGCATCAACTGCCATACCTAAAGTTAATACTATTCCTGCAATACCAGGCAAAGTTAAAGTTGCTCCAATTAAAGACATGCCAGCTATTAATAATATTAAGTTTAATAGTAATGCTAAATTAGCAATTAACCCAAACAAACTATAATATATCAACATTACTACTACTACTAAACTTAAACCAAGAACGACAGAAATCATCCCCATCTTAATATTTTCTTGTCCCATACTAGGACCTATAATCTGCTCCTCCATAATAGAAACTGTAGATGGCATAGCACCCGATCTTAATAACAATGCCAATTCTCTAGATTCTTCCACATTAAATCCACTAATCTGAAAATGATTTCCTAACGCACTTTGAATAGTCGCCACACTAATAACAGTTTCTTCAACTATCGAAGTTTTTACAGAATTTTTTTCGATAATTTTATGTTCCCGATAAATAATTCCCATTGTTTTACCAATGTTTTCCATAGTAGTTTTTTTAAAAAAATTTATACCTTTATTACGCAAACGTAAGGACACTACTGGTTTATGATCACGCGGATCAAATTCCGAAGTAGCCCCTATTATTGCATCACCTGTCAAAATTACTTTTTTCTTAACAAAAACTGTTCTACCAAAACGATCTTTTAACGCCCTATTGCCTATGCCTGCCATGTTATTCTCGTCTACCATCACAAAATCTAAGGTAGCAGTTTTCCCTAAAATATTTTTAGCTCTTACAATATCTTGTACCCCTGGCAACTCTATTATAATATTATTAGAACCCTGACGTTGAACAGCAGCTTCAGCAATGCCTAATTCATTAATACGGTTACGTAAAATCTCAATAGTTTGTTCTACAATATAATTTTTATTTTCTGCAGCTACTGATTGAACGTCTACGTTCATTAAAAACCTTATACCACCTCGCAAATCTAAACCTAACTTCATCGGTTTTGCACCAAAATAAGTTAACCAATTTGGCATGCCTGCAGCTAAATTTAATACCACATTATACTGTTCACCTAATAATTCTTGTAAACTATCTTTAGCTGTTAATTGTATTTCTGTATTAACAAAATGTACGGTAATATTGTTATTATTATCTGTTTTTATGGATTTAAACCTTAAATTTTTACTAATTAATTCATTAGTAATGTTTTGAATAAGATCTTTAGGATTGCTTTGTAGAACAACTTTATTACTATTGTTGGCAATTTTATGCACTAGTGCAATTTGTATACAAGGATCTTCCCCGTATATATTTGGTAGTGCATAAATAAAGCTAAAAACAATAACTGTGACTAATAATATATGTTTTCTATATTGCCAAATATTAAACTTAATCGTCATATTGACTTAAGTGTACCTTTTGGTAATACAAAGGAAACTGCTTGCTTCTGTACAGTAACTTCGACTCCTTCAGCAATAATTAATATTAAAAATTGATCAACTATTTTATTTATTTTACCAACCAAACCACCAGTAGTTACTACCTCGTCACCCTTAACTAGGCCAGATAATAAATTACTATGTTCTTTAGCGCGCTTACTTTGAGGCCTAATCATTAGAAAATACATACCACCCAGCAACACGGCTATCATAATTATTTGTCCGCTCATACCAGGTTGTTTAGCAGAATCTCCTGTTCCAGCAAACGCATTCTCTATAAAAACACTAAATGTACCCACCATAACTATAAAACTAGTGAGCATTACTTTTATCTTGTTTAACATAACTGACTTCCTAACTTTGAATTGTAAGATTATAAAGTAATATGATATATAAAATTAATTGTTATAACAATAAACTTGCAACTATATTGCTAGTTTTGTAATATTGCAGAAAATTACAATAACAAAAAAAAAATTAAAAATATTTATTATGAAAACTCACAAATTTAAAGTATTTATTTCTACTGCACATATAGATCCACAAGATGAACAAGACAATACTGGTGACATAGATTACGCAAAAGCTATTTATGAAGAATCTAGTAAATTACTACCTGAACAAGTATGTCGTATAAGTGGATTATTCAAAGAACAAGAAATTTATGCACACATCGAAGAACGTGCCGATATAGAACCAGTTTTACATGTAATGATTAATCCACCACGAACAGGGATGGCATTTACATCCGAAGGGTTAAGAGCTTTTAAGGAAAAAAATAAAGCTAAGATTATTATAACAGCAATAGAATTTGCAAAATTAATTAACAATAAAGATAGTACTATTAATATTGCTAATGGGTTAAAAATTTTAAGTGTAGCTGATCAGATTATTTTTCTAGATTCAAATGATAAAGACGTGGCTTACGTTTTTGCAGATCAAAGTTTAAAATCAAAAATAAATCAGGCATCTATTGTTCCAGTATTGCCAACTATAGAACAACTACTAACTGTTCCAATACAAAATCGAGAAAAAAATATTATTTCTTTTGGTATGATTCGGGTAGGTAAAGGATTAGGATTAGTAATACTGTTAGCAACAATGTTGAAACAAAAAAACATTACAGATCAAAAAGTATTAGTAGTTGGTACGGTTCAAGATAATCCTGGTGGAGCTAAAGAATTGAAGCGCCTAATGATGACATTATACCCAACCAAACTAAGTGAAATAAAATCACAAACTACAACAACAGAATTAAAAAAATTATTATGTAACTATAATAACGATCCAACCATTATTCCAGATCTGCCTATGGAAATTCATGTTGATGTTCCAAAAGATCAGTTGCTACCATTATTTAATCGTTGTACGTATGCTTTTTTACCAGCATATCGAGGTGCGACATTTAGAAATAGCAGCATAACTTCTTGCCTTGCCCAAAGATTTATAATTTATTCTCATATAGATCCTATTACACCTATAGAACTATTACCAGAAGGTGCTTATACTAATGCATTAATGCTGTTTAACGGTTTTAATGGTGATAATGGTCAAATTTACGTAGATTGGGTATTACAAAATATTTTAGCAAGAGAACAAAACCCTGCTTTAAATATTGAATGTATAGAAGCTATAGAAAAATTACTGTCAGAAAAACTTTCCAGGGATGTTATTGGTAAACAACACGTTGACTTATACAATAGTGATTCTTCTGCATGTGTTGTAATAGCAAATGGTATACAACCAAAACATCGATTTTTTGGTTTATGGTATGCAGCATTCCAGGCTAAACGTGCGTACAAACAATTTAAACAAGTTCACGATATTGATATCTCGAAACAAGCTAAAAAAAATTGGAGTGAATTAATAAAACGTTTAGGCAAGTTAGAACCAGAAGAAATTAGATTTTTTGATAGTTTAATGGATAGCGACTGGTATTTAACTCATGCAACAGATGCTTTGTCTGCAATTCAACAAACTGGATACAAATTATTATCTTTAAAAGAACGAATTAGAAAAGATCCTAAGATGGCAGCAAACCGTAATACCAATCCATTTGAAGGTAACGACGATAATGTTTTTTTTGCGTTCGGTCCAGGAAAGGTATCTAGTCCAGAATTTTTAAAAAGCGCTGAACATATTATAGAAGTAGATGTTAATAAAGGATTTGCAGAAAAAGCAGCTAGTTTACACGGACTTTGGTCTTCGGGACATATATTTGCATTTGGCACTGAACAAGATGGTACTCCAATTAATTTTTATGGTACAACTTTTAGTGTTCGTTATAGAAAAATCGATCCAACTAGTCAAAATGTTGCTAAAAATTTTAAAAAAATTTTTAGATTTGAATATAAAGATAGAACAGTAAAAGAACAACAAATTAAAGTTGAAGACGAAATTTTTGATGATAAACATCTAAAACAAGCTTTAATATTAATGACTATTGAAAAGGTAAGGTTGTTAGGTCCAGAAGCTTGGAAAAAAATCATACAAGAAAAAACTTCATTAGAAGACCAACAACAAATAGTTAAAGATCTTTTCCATGTTGGGGTTTTTGAAGTACATAAACCAGCTGTTTTTGCATTAAAACAACCTTTTGTAGTTGTTAACCAATTAAATAAACCAGAAAATACTACAACAATATTGCATTCATCAGAGCAACTAATAAAAACTATAGAAACTAATGATCAAAATGTAGCACAACAACAATTAGATTCAGGGGTTTCCATAGATGAATATAGTTATTCAAACCAATACTTTGATAGAAATGCTTTAACTGCCGCATTATTTTCAGGACATACTAATATGGTACATTGGTGCTTAAATAAAGGTGTAAAAATATTTAAACCAAACGAGTATTTTATTTGTCAAAAAAATGGACAGGATTTTCTAAGATCATCAATAACTGAAGTAATTGCTTTGGGATCTAAAGATGCGTCGATTTGGATTGGACCAACTGCTATACAAAATTCAAGTTTATTTAGACAATATTTAGATTTGTTATTATATCACGGAACTGTGGTCCCTAATAATTCACATTCAAGAACATGTGCCATAATTACCCAACAAGATATTATTCAAGCCATACAAATTTTTAAGTTATCTGAAGATGATTTGTGTTATTTGGTTGAAAGAGCCACAAGTATTCACCCTAAAAATTTACCTGTAGTTGTAGCTGTTAAAACTGGCTACGTACGGTTAGTAAAACAAATGTTAGAGATTGGCGCAAACGTAAATCAACAACATGATAAAAGTAAGTTATTTGAAATGCGCAATTTACCAGATCCTTTACATGGTTTTACGCCTTTGGTGCAAGCTATTCTACTTGAAAATTTGGAAATGGTTCAATTATTATTAGAATATAAAGCAGATGTTAATTTAGCTTACACTTCTAAAGATCTTTCTAGCCGTATTATTGATTTAGAAGGAAAAGCTCCTTTAGAAATAGCCAAAACAAAAAATAATGAAACTTCTAAAAAAATTATTCAATTGTTAGAAAAACATGGAGCAATGGCAGAACAAAAAACTTCTTGGAAATATCTACCTAGTTCTCAATTAACACCAAAATTTTTATCAATAGATGTTATCTTTGTAACACAAAATGAAGCTGGGGAACCTTTTGTTATATTAAGCACTAATACAAGAAAAATACCATCTTTTATGCAAGCAGATGTTGGAACCGTAATCAATTTTAAACAACTTTTTGAAGATTTTTTTGTTACATTTGGAGTAGATAATTTAAATTTTGGTTCTTTATCGGAATTTTCATTTTCAACCAATTCAACCAATTCAACCAAAGATGAAACATTTTACGGACATCAATTATATTATGTTAAGTTACCATCATTAGTATTAAATATTATCTCAGAAGATTCCGAAGAATGTTTTATTGTTAAATTGAAAGAATTATCACGTTTAACATCTTTACCATCCATATCTCCATATGTAAAAAGTGTACTAATTGCGTTACAACCAGACTCTACCGACGATAGTTACAAGCTAGATGAATCAAAATTAGAAGATATTAAAGCAACTTGGACTATAGAAAAACAAAAATTATTAAGATTAAAACAAGCTATAGAAAACAAAGATCCTGATGAACTTAATGCATGCTTGTCGGAACAACAAGATTCTGATTTAGATGATATTTGTTTCCATGGTAATTTTCCAACAGAAGTAAAGCGAACCCCCGAAGCAAAAGTTAGAGCTATAGATTTAGCTATCTATTACGAAAATATAGATTGTATTTATATTTTATTAAAAAATATAATAGAACATAAAACCACTGGTATTAAAATGTATACTGAAGATTATTATAGATATGAGGGCTACTTAAGTAAGTGTATCGAATTATCATGCAAGCAAAATAACACTAAATTATTGGATTTTTTCAATACTAACGATAAATGTAAAACACTATTTAAAGAATATATTCTAAAAAACACATATGTTATAAATTACACTATACCTTCATGGATTAAAGAAAATTCATCTACAGATGTTGAAAATTGGTTTTTACAATATAAAAAAGAACAACAACAATCTAGCAATACATCAAGCTCACCAAAGCATACACCACAATTTTAGAAACTAAATAATTTAAATGGATTCATGCGGGAATAAAAAGTACCTTCGGCAATAGACAAATCTAGAACAAAGTTGTTCTCTTGTTCAGCAATAACATTATGTTTTAATAAATAATTAACTCTTTCTATCACCATACTTTCTAATTGCTTTTGGAATTCTTTAGGATCTTTTAAAGCTATAGCATTTGGCATATTATGACCATGTTTATGATTATTTTTATAAACTGTCCCTATAACACTTTCTTTTTTTAATTTTTCTTGCAGCACAAGAGTCACTATTTCAAAAAAAATCTTTTTAGGCATATGCGCCGCCACATTAGCTTGTAACGAATCTAAAATATCTTCCATAGTAAACCAATCTGCTTCTTTAGGGTTAGCAGTAAAATCACTTAACAATTTTAATTTACCGCTACCGGTATTTAAAAGTACATCTACAGTTACATTTGGTTGATATTTTAATAATCTATTTCCCATCTCCATAAATTTATACGCAGTTACTTGCTCCATAGTAATGGGTAATTTAAAATTATTAAAGTTTTCCATTATAGTAGGCAAGTGAATATTATTAATTTGCCATTTAGTAACTAGCGGTCCAAATTTTTGCTCGAAAACATTTAATCTTGCAAATGAAATACTGTTGTTTAATGTGCTTTTTTCAGTATTAATCTTACTTAAATCTTGAGACATGCTAAAATTAACTAAACGTAAAACTGGAGTTGATTTATCAACGAAATATATACGTTCTATTTCTGTTAGCAGTTGAATGTTACGGTTATTGGCAGATTTAAAATCATTTATTTTTATATTAAATTGTACGTCGTCTATTTCAGCCTTTTTATTGCTTTCTACATAAACCAATTTTGGTATTTCTAAATTTACTTTAAAATCTTTATTATCATTTTCTATTCGCATAGCTATTTGTTTAGCCTGTAAAGAATAATCTTCATCTAAATTTAACACATAATCTAAATTAATAGCATTTACTGTAGTTTTAACATTACCTTTAAAATCTATTGTCGTTAACGAAAATTCTGGCTGTTCTTGCTGAAAAAACGCTGGAAATCCAGCTATCATTTTGGTATGTATCTCTGCAATAAGTCTGTCTTTATTTAAAATTTTATTAAACGGTAGGTGTTTAACATCTTGCTGCAAAATAAGCAGGATTTTATTACTCATGTTAGTTTTAGGTAAATTACGCTCAATAATTCCTGATTGTTCATCAAAAAAAATATTTTTAGTTAGCTGCACTTTAGTAATAATTTTTGAACTTAAATATTTACGTTGAACATTATTAGTTATTACTATTTCTGGGTTCAATGCAACAATAGCCTTAGTTAAGGCGCGATATTTTTGTTCAACATAAAAACTAATTGCATAAGGACAAGCTAATGCCAATACTATTACAATGCTAACTAATAAAATTAGTATTTTCTTGATCTTATTTACAATGTTACTCAGAGTGTCATATATTAATGTCATATTTATATAAATATTTATAAAGATTAAATTAGTAAAACATATTTATTATAATATATTTAAAGAAATCCAAATTATTAATCTAACAAACTAACGGGGAGTAACAAATGTCTATAGATTTACCAGCACTACCCTATTCGTTAAATGCTCTAGAACCACATATATCTAGAGAGACTTTAGAATACCATTATGGTAAACATCACAAAACTTATGTGGATAACTTAAATAAATTAATCCCAGGAACAGAATTTGTTAACCAAACATTAGAACAAATCATAAAAAAATCTTCTGGTAGTATTTTTAATAATGCTGCACAAATTTTTAACCATACATTTTATTGGAATTGTTTAACCCCAAACCCGACTAACACTCCAACTAACCCTAAACCTAAAGGAATATTTCTTCCAACGTTAGAAGCTTCTTTTGGCAGCCTGCAAAAATTTAAAGATCAGTTTAGCCAAGTTGCCTTTACTACTTTTGGATCTGGTTGGGCTTGGTTAGTAAAACACGATAGTGGGCATAAATTAGAAATCATTAGTACTTCTAATGCCCAAACACCTATTACTAATAATATGCATCCGCTTTTAACTTGTGATGTTTGGGAACATGCATATTACATAGATTATAGAAATGCTAGAGCTAAATATATAGAGGCATTTTGGAATATTATAAATTGGGATTTTGTAGAAAAAAATTTTATTAAACAATAAATATACTAAACACACGTGGATTAAGTATATACTTAAGGTATATGGAATATTTATTAAACGTATATTCTCGTCTAGAAATTAATTTTACTCATGGCGAGGGAGTGTGGTTGTTTGATCAACATGCTAATCGTTATCTAGATTTAATTGCTGGTTTAGGAGTAACTATCCTAGGACATAATCATCCCAAAATAACCTCTGCAATCTGTCAACAAGCAGCCAAATTAATCCATTCCTCTAATATGGTACAAATTCCTAAGCAAGAAATTCTGGCCAAAATGCTAGTACATCTTTCTGGTATAAAACACGCTAAAGTATTTTTTAATAATTCAGGTGCCGAAGCAGTTGAAACCGCAATTAAATTAATTAGATTATATGGCCATAGTAAAAATATTAATAACCCAAAAGTTATAGTAATGGAAAAAGCTTTTCATGGTCGAACTATAGCCACATTATCAGCAAGCGATAATATAGATATTCAACAAGGTTTCGAACCATTATTAGATTGTTTTATTAGGATCCCATTTAATGATCTTGCTGCTTTAAACAAGCTAACTACATCTAAACAAAAAAACAACATTGTTGCAGTATTGCTCGAACCGATCCAGGGAGAAGCAGGAATTAAAATTCCAGATCCTAATTATTTAAAAGCCGTAAGAGAAATTTGCTCTGCTAATAATTGGTTAATGGTACTAGACGAAATACAATCTGGCATTGGTAGAACCGGTAAATTATTTTGCTACCAACACTATAATATCATTCCAGATGTTATATCTATAGCTAAAGGTTTAGCAAACGGAATTCCAATTGGGGCATGCATTATAAACGAGTCATTAGCCAATTTATTTAAACCTAAAAGCCATGGTTCTACTTTTGGTGGTAATCAGTTGGCCTGTACCGCTGCAATTTCTACTTTAGAAGAAATTGTAAATCATAAATTGTATGAACAAGCTGCAATTAATGGCGCTTACTTTTTAACAAACCTGCAAAAACATTTAGCTAATAATCATCATATTGTAGCTATAAGGGGCCAAGGTTTAATGATAGGTATAGAACTAGACATCCCTTGTCGCGAAATTTTACCAATTGCTTTACAACACGGATTATTTTTTAATATTACTAGACAATCTGTTATTAGATTATTGCCGCCTTTAATTATCGAAAAACACCATATTGATTTAGCTATAGAAAAATTAGTTCTAGTTATCAAACAATTTTTGTCTACACTCTAAACTTTCTGTTATTACTATTATTAGTTTTATGCTCTAAAATAGGTGTACAGTTAAACATACCTTTTTTAGCCATAAACAATAATGCTTTGTCCTCTATTATTGTTGGTGTTGGTTGAACTATTTTTGGTTTATCTGCCAGTAATACTAAAACATTGCTAGGTATGTTAGTATCAGAAGCTGCCATTTCTTTTTTATTGGTTTTAGCTACAGCTAATGAAGCATACCTTGCACTTATTATTCCAGCTCCAACGATTAATAATGGTGGCAATAATAAAATAGTAGCCCCACCAAAATATAGCGTAGCAAAACTAGCAACTCCAGTTATTATAACAGTAGCCCTACTAATATCATCTTTAAATAAACCTTTTAGCCAATTTAGTGCCGTAGCACCAAAACTACAAGCTACTGCTAAACTTAAAGATGGTATTACCATACCTGCTGGGCCCAAAGCCTTAGTAGGTATACCTTTACTAATAATAGTCATTAACATTGGATCTATAAGTTTCATAACTGCTTTTGGCAACTCTTTAATAAACATATCGCTGCAAGCAGATGTAAATTTGGCTATATCAAATGTCAATGCTCTACCAACTGATTTAAGACTTGCCGTAACAAACGACGAAGACGATAATCGTTTCCCTAAGATCGCTTTAGCAGCTTTATTTATAAGACCACCACAAAATATATTCCAGTTAGTTGTTACTTCTGCTTTTGCTTTATCGTACAGTTCTTTTGTTGCAGTAGCATTAGATGTACCACCTGTTATCCTATTAACTCCAAGCAAACCTGCATGGGCTATTATTGCACCAGCCGAATAAACCACTACTTCTTCTATTAAAGGTTTAACTGCCATAGCCTTACCAAGAATAGAAACTGGATGCAAAACAAATTTAATTGCTGATTCCCCAGACAAATCTGTAATAAATGTTTCGAATACTTCTGACAAAGACATATATTTTCCTCCATTAAAGCTTTAAATATTTTAATCTACTTATTTCTACATCCTAGAAGATTTTATTAAACTTACGCCACTGCTAAACTCTATGATTGGCGTAGAATTAACTAAGTGTCTTCTAGAATTAAACAACAATACAGTATAATTTGTTGCTATTGGTTTTTCTTCTACTATAGCGTCAACCACAGCTAAACTACTATTAGTAGCTTTTAAAACAGGCGAACAATTAAGTGTACCTTGTTTAATTTTAAATAATAATTTATCGTCTATTACTAGATCCATACCACGATTTCTCTTGGGAAGTTCTTTTGTTAATAATTGTCCTTGATGCACTTTATTCTCTTGTTTTTTAGCTGTAGCTAGCGAAGCCGTTCTTATACCTATTATTCCCGTGCCAATTGTTATTAATACTGGCACCACTAATAAAGCACCACTACCAGCAACATACAATGCAGCAATACTAGCGACTCCAGTTATTACTGCGGTTATTTTATTAACAGGATCTGGAAACAAATATTGTAACGCTTGTATTATATCGCCACCTAACACTACCCCGGTTGCCACTCCTAAGGATACTGCTGGACGCTTACCCACTCTAGCTGCAAGCAATGAAGTAGTTATTTTAATAATAGTTCCTTTAACCCATTCTTTAACGGCTGTATCAATAAATTTAAACATATTCTTTACTATGCTTAGAGCATTATTTATTGTGCTTCTGCCAACCATCCATGCCCAAAATCTATCTCCAGATACTTTACCAATCGATTTAGCAATTGCTTTCGCTGGCAACGGTGATAATGAAATTCCTAAACTTGCTCCTAAATCTACTGCCGCACTACCATGGATCCTATTAAAATTATTTGCTAATTTGTCTGCTGCTGTTACTTTAACAGTTGTATTAAATATATTACTGATTTTCTCTGATAAAGTTAGGTTTGTTGTGAATGTTTGACTTGCTCTAGATGCAACTCCGTGCAATTCCTGGCCTATAGTAGAGCCAATCGTATGAACCACCACTTCTTTAGTTAATGAATCAGCTACCCAAGAAGCAGCTCTTATATATTTATTAGAGACAGGAATTATACTTGTAACAATTGGACTTTTTATAATATTTGATAATTTAGGTGTAACTGCTTCAAATATTTTAATTGCAGTTGCTCCGCTTATATCAGAACAAAATATGCTAATTATTGCTGATGTTTTTTGCTTGCAGTAGTTATAGACTGATGACATACAACCTCCTATCAAACATTAATTAAAAAAACCCACGCCTCGACCACGAGTTTACATAATGTTTAATACTGTGTCAACAAATTACTTAACTGCCTCTTCCAACATTTTAATGGTTCCTTTAACAGCATCTATCTTTACTAATCCCCCTATTGGTATAGTAAAAATTTTACTACTATGGCCAATCATTGCTCCAGAAAAAACCGGAATTTTTAAATCCTTAAAATATTTTTTTAAAGTTTCTTCTAAACTAACACTTCCCATGTAACCTATATTATATTCGGTACACAATCCAAACACAAAACCAGCAATATTAGATAAAATTTTAGCTTTTTGTAGTTGCGAAAGCATTCTGTCTATTCTAAAAATATCTTCGTTAATTTCTTCAACAAATAAAATTTTGTTTTGCCAATCTTTTGGATGTTTTAGTAAATAATCTGACCCTAATAAATTAACTAACATGGTTAAATTACCACCTATAATCCTACCTGTTGCTGTACCATTATTAATAGTTGTGATCCGATTTTCAGTTTGAATTAAATCATCACCAATAGTTTTTTCGTTTTCAAATAATACTTTTTTACCTTGTATAATAACTTTTTTTAAATAATTTACCGAAAAACTTGTCATAGGTTTAGCTGGCATAGGGCCATGAAAAGTTATTAAGCCAGTTTTATTATAAATACTAATAAGTAATGCAGTAACATCGCTATACCCAAGTAAAATTTTAGGGTTTTTTTCAATATTTTTGTAATTAATATAATCTAATAATTGAAAAGATCCGGCACCACCGCGTACTGCAATAATGGCTTTAATTTTCGGATTAAGAAAAGCATCATTTAATTCTCTTACTCTAGACTGTATAGTACCAGCATAACAACCATCCTGCTCTAAAACACTTGGCGCTATAATTGGCTCTAAACCTAAAGCTTTAATTCGCTCTATAGAAAATTGTACTTCTTGAGGAGTAACTTTAAAACCAGGTGAAATTAATGCCACCAGATCTCCTGTTCTTAATTTATTAGGAATTATTATCTTAGAAATAGCCATAATTTAGTTGAATTAATTATAGTTGCATAAATTTCTCTATTAATAATAATAACACAAAATACCAAGTTAATGCTGTTGTTCTATACTAAACCCATTTGAACCAATAATTTCACTAACCTTGTGTTTACGTTTTAAACAAGAACTAGTTATTTTATGTTTTTTATTTTTAATCCATGCGCTATGCTCATTTAATCTAATAATCGCCTGACAATATTGTTCGTTCGTTGAATTAATTCCTGGCCCACCGCCATACTCAGTTTTTAAAGCTATATTTAAAGGATCAGTATCTAAATTATCGGTAATAGGTTTAAATCTCGTTAAAAGAGTTTCTACTGGATCAACCCCACTATCTAATGCATACCTAATTGCCTCTCCTACCTTATGATGAGCTTCCCTGAAACTATAGATTTTATTTTTAACGATAAGATCTGTAATATATGTAGCTATAGTTAAATTTTCTAATTGACTTTTTTTAGTAATTATTTCATTTATTTTAATATGCTTAATTATTATATTTAGCAAATCAATAGCCATAACAAATTCATCGTGTGCTTTATTGATTGGTTTTAAAGATTCGGTACCAATTTCAACAGAGTTTCCAAAAGGTACTTTATACATTGTTACTATAGAAGTAGTATAATGGCCAATTAAAGATAATAAACTACCTTTAATTTTTTCTAACAAATAAGGATTTTTCTTTTGCGGCATCATAGAAGACCCTCCAGATAGATAATCTGGAAATTCCACAAATTTAAATTCATTGGTAGACCATAATTGTAAATCTTCTGTAATTCTACTTAACAATACGGACGAACTACACAATACTGATAAGATCCGAAGAGCTAAATCTCTGCTGGCAACCGCATCAAGAGAATTACCAGCATAAGATGAAAAACTTAATAATTCAGAAGTAATAGATTGATCTATAATAATAGAAGTACCACCCCCAGCACCAGCGCCTAACGGACAAACTTCAAGATCATAATATAAAGATTGCAATGCTATTTGTTCTCTAGTTAATGCAATTTCAATTCCAAGTAAATAATGCGCTAAAGTTCCAGGCAATGCTGTTTGATACTGACTGTAAATCGGGATAGATGTTTTTAAATGTAATTTTGCTTGATTAACTAAAGTGGATCTTAATTGCCAAAGTTTTTGATAAATATTAAAGAACCGTTCTCTCAAATTTAACTTAAACATAGTCGCATTTATATCGTTTCTTGACCTTGCAATATGCGTTATTCCTGCCACATCAATACCTAGTTTTTGAATCATATAATCTTCATATAATAAATATAACCCCCTGGGTGCATGCTGGGTTTTTATATTATCAAAATTATTTGTTTTAAGTTCTTTAATTTGTTGCAGTAATAATTTAGCTTGGGTTGCTGAAATATTATTAGTTTGAAGAAGCATAATTATATGAGCTTCATCGATATCCGTTAACAATGTTAATTCTTTAATTTTATCATCAATTTTATTATCAACAGGAATTTTATTGTTAAGTATTACTTGAACCTCTGGCAATAATACTGCTGTTAATCTACCTGTATTTATATTAGCTTGTTCTGTTGTTATGTTTTCTATTATGTCTACTAAAATAGAATCTATAGCTATATCTGCCAATTTTTGACAATCGGATAAAGTATGTTCTTTAACAATGATATGCCCTATTCTATCTCTAAAATCTCCTCGCAACATAATAAAATCATTTAATTTTTTATTGATTTGAAAATCTGCTAATTTATTTTTTATATTGTCATTGTTTAAGTTGATTGATTTTATGAAACCACTAGTTTTAGGAATAACAAATCTAATGGATGCAAAATCATTAGTTGTTCTATTTAAATTTATTTTTTGGTTTATCATTAAATTAATAGTTTCATCTATCAAATCTATCCCTAAGGCTTGTTTTATAATCTCTGGGATCATACCGCCAGCAAGCCTTGGATTTATCTCTATAACATAAGGAATATTATTTTTTATTCTTATTTCGGTGTGCGCCGGACCAAAAAGAAAACCCAAGACTTTAAAACTATTTAAAATCAATTCTTCTATACTTTTATTAAGTACTTCTGGAAGATTTATAGGAAAATCATGTCCGGTTTCTAAAAAAAATGGTGGCTCACTTAAATATTTCTTGGTGATCCCTATTATATTAACTTGGCTATTAAAACTTAAAGTTTCAACAGAATATTCATCACCTTCAATATACTCTTGAATAAGTATCGATCTTGTTTCTCGATTTTTTTCTTCCATTAGGATTGAAGCATATTTAAATGTTTCTTTCTTATTAGCACACAATCTAACGCCAATGCTACCTGAACCTTTAGATGGTTTTATAATCACTGGAAAATCAAAATCAATTTGCTCAAGCAAATTATTTATTTCTTCGATTGAATTAATTATTAAGGTTTTAGGACACTTGATCCCATGTTCAGTCAATGTTTTAGCTAATAAATACTTATTTCTACACAACCCAATTGCTTTTGGATCATTTGCTGATAATCCAAATTTTTTAGCTAATTTATAAGCAGATTCTATGTAGTACTCTGAAGTTGAAAAAATAGCTTTTAAATTTTTTAGATCTTTTAAATTATTATAAAGTTCTTCTTCAGAATCAGTATCTAAAATTATAGGTTGAATTAATTCTTCAGTTAAAAAACTATATTTATTAGGATCTTTGGTAATAAATATAGGTTGCAGCCCTTTAATCCTAGCTTTTTCTAAGAATAATTTCCCAGTACCTGTAGTATTGCTTTCTATAAAAACAATCTGTTCATGGTTGAGTTTATTTTTCATCAAACTTTTTACCTAATACTTGTTGGTATGTTCTTAAATTCCAATTAATAAACGACCACGGTTCTTTAGCAGCCATTGGAACTTCTACTAAAGTTGGTTCCTGAGTAATATCTTCTTTATAGAATTCTTGCTGCTTAAGCCAAATATCATTGTATACCGTAGACAAATAACGATACCCTTCGTCTGGAGCAATAAAAATATATTTTTCTGTAGGATTTTTTTTAGCTAGATAATTAGCAACTTGATATGCAGCTCCAGTAGTTGGCCCACAAAATATTGATTTATTCTTAAATAACAATCTAGTATAATAATTAGCATCGTTTACGCAAACCCAATGAACTTGATCATAACAACTATGATCTAAATTTTTTGGCATAATAGAATTGCCAAGCCCCCTTAATAAACGCTTACCATCCGGCTGCCCAAATAAAACACTATTAAAAGTATCAACTCCAATTAATTGAACGATATTATTTTTGGATCGAATGGCTTTAATAATTCCACATGTAGAACCACCTGAACCGACAGTACCAACAACGTTAATGTTTGAACCTAATGATTTTAATATTAAATCCCCAATGATTTTATAAGAATGACTATTATCAAGATTATCATATTGTTTCATCCAATAACTTAATTTGTTTTTTGAAATAAAATTATTTAATGCTTCCAAACGTAATTTTTGATATGCACCTGGGCTTTTAGGGTTTACGCTTATATGTACGCTTCCACCTAAATCTTCTAACCGTTGAATTAAAAATGGATCTATAATAGGATCTCCAAAAATTTTAAATGGCAATCCAAGTTCCGAACAAATAATGCCGATTCCTAAAGCAAATGTTCCGCTAGAGGTGTCTACTATAGTACAACCTTCTTTTATATCACCTCTTGTTATAGCTTCATATATAATATGTTTAGCTGGCAATAACTTCATAATTGAAAAAACAGCAGCGTAAAGATTATTATTAACATGAATTATTCGAGGAAGGATAATAGAATCAGAAACTTTTTCAAATAGAGGGTTTAAATTAGGTAAACATTTTATATAATCTATAATTTGACAATCCATCTGTACACCCTTGTAGTTGTAATAAAACATTTTGAGCGGGATCATAAAGTATTTTAAATAATATTACTAGGTAATATTATTTTTTTTATAAGACAAAACATAATTAGTTGATTTACTATCAACAATTATGAGATATCCTGTGCTATGAGTTTACAGCATTTCGCAATTATAGTTTTATTAACGGCCATTTGGGGATTTAATTTTGTAGCTATTAAATTTGGTCTTAACTTTATTCCACCAATAGAATTTTGTTGTATTAGATTTTTTTTGGTAAGCATGCCAGCTATTTTTTTTATTAAACCACCATCAACTTCATTCAAATTAATCGCAACATATGGATTAATTATGTTTGCTTTGCAATTTTCATTATTGTTTATTGGAATATATATGGGAATAACTGCTGGATTAGCATCATTATTATTTCAAACCCAAGTATTTTTTAGCATATTATTGGCAGTAATTTTTTTAAATGAAAAAATCACCATATGGCAAATAATTGGTGCTTTAATTGCTTTTTTTGGTATTGTTATTATTGGCATAAATTTAAAAAATGATACTTCATTAATTGGTTTTGCGTTAGTTCTTGCAGCAGCAATCGCCTGGGGGCTAGGAAACTTAATTTCAAAAAAAATTAAAACTACCAATATTTTGTCATTAGTTGTTTGGGGAGGTTTTTTTTCTTGGCCGTTACTTCTTTTAATGTCTATCTTTTTCGAAGGAACAGATAAAATCATCGATAGTTTTTATCATTATACTTGGGGCTCTATATTTGCTGTTATTTATATAGTTTATATTTCAACTTTATTAGGATTTTATATTTGGAATTGGTTATTAAACAAATACCCAATTTCTATTGTAGCTCCTTTTTGTCTCTTAGTTCCTATCTTTGGTATGCTTAGCTCAATGTTATTGTTAGAAGAACCGCTAGAATGGTGGAAATTTGTAGCAATCTTATTAGTTCTTTTAGGTCTTTACATAAATTCCTATTTTGCCAAACAAAGAAATTAATAAATTACTTGATACGAACTATTGACTAATAAATTTTATTCCTCATAATGCAAAACTAATTACATTTTTAATCCGCGCATAATTATATAGGATGTATGGCTATGATGAGTACTTCTGGTTTTTCATACGGAGCATTTGGTGAATTATTACAAGGCATATTACCAAACGAAAAGCATTTCTTAATTACATTACCAATTAATTTAAAGTCTAAAGCTTATTTTAAACCTAACTATAGTAATCAATTTACTGTAAAACCTAACCATAAAGAAAAAGTAAAATGTTTTGCCAATTTGCTTGCCGAATATCATAAAGTTCCCATAGGTGGAGATATATCAATTGAAAGCGAAATCCCTATCGGTAAAGGCTTATCAAGTTCCACTGCAGATATAGTTGCAACTTATCGTTCTATATCAAAAATATTTAATGTAACATACCCTGTAGAACATATAGAACAATTAATATGTCAAATCGAACCTTCCGATGGTTTGTTATACGATGGAGTTGTTGCTTATTACCACAGAGAAGTTTCTTTGTTAAAAAAGTTTGATTATTATCCAGATTTAATTATTATAGCAATGGACGAAGGAGGGATTGTAGACACTGTACAATACAATCAAATTAAACGCAATCCTTCTATAGCAGAATGTCAACGCAATATGAAAATGTCCCCCTCTTCGCCAATTTGAAAATGTCCCCTTCCCTTACTTAAAAATACTTTTTTTATAAAATTATTATTATATTAAAGCTAACTGTGTGTGGATGAAGTGGGGGTAAGGTTGTGGGCAATAATGTTTAAAACTGGTACAGTTTTAAATGTTTTGTCCATCAATCTTATCCCAACGTCCTGAAAGGTCATCCATACTCATTTCTTGTAATCTTCAAATTTAAACTATTATCTAATTATATTAACAGCAGCTAAATTTTCTTTCCTTATAGTAGCTATTCTTTTTGCATAAAATGCTTTAAGACCATAACCACACCAAGGAGTCTTCCCTTTATTCTCTCTTGAATTTTTACTTCTTTGTGCTGAGCTATAAATTTTTGGAGCAGGTTTAGACTTAACTATTGGTTTAATATATTGCTCTAATAATTTAAAAGATATTGATTGTCCTTTTAACCACAAACTAATATTGCTATCTAAATGTTCATGTATAATTATATGTTGTTTAGGTCTAATTAATAATGGCTGATTTTTATCAAGTTGATAATGCTTATTTTTAAATCTAAGAGTCCAATCATTTTTTACTGTACGCTGATATTCCCAACAAAAAATTTGATCTAAATCACCATATGGCGTTACATCACGATGTCGATCTTTATTATCTTTAGGGACTATTGCAAACTTTTTATTAATATTGTTTAAAAATGTTTTTACTAAATATTCATTAGCTTCTGGAATGTTTTTAATGTTTTTTAATTGTAATTCTTTAACAAATCGATCTTGAAATACACCATGCTTGCGTTCTACACGTCCCTTCGCTTGGGCTGAATATGCCTTAATAATCTTTATATTTAAACGTTTACATACTTGCTCAAATACACTCCAGCTATCTTGTTTTTTGTTTTCTTCTTCTTCAGTATTGCTTTTTAAGCCACTTGGAGAAACATATACGCTCTTTAAATCTACATATACTGCTTCTGGTACCCCATATAGTTCAATCCATTGTTTTAATGCTTTAAGCAACACTAATGTTGTTTCACCTTCATCTAATAATGCAAATGTCTTACCAGTAGCATCGTCAACTATATTTAATAAACAAGCATGTTCAATTTCTGAACCAAACCACCTATGAATTGAACCATCAATTTGTAATAATTCTCCGAAACAAGCTCGTCGTTCACGATATTGGCGGTAACTTTTTCTTTTACGACGAGCAATCCATAAATTTGCTGATTTTAACCATTGTCGTAATGTTTCTCTGCTAAGAATATAATTGTCATCTTCAGCTAATTTTTCAGCAGCAAAAGTTGCTCCAAAATCATTATATTTTTCTTGGTATAATCTTAAAATTATTTTTTTAACATTTTGGTCAAAAGCTCTTGTAGATGGTTTGCCTCGACTCTTATGAATTAGGCCTGCATCATTTTCTTTGTGATAACGATACCAAATACGCTTTGCCTGCCTATAACTAACTTCCATGCGTTCAGCTGCTTCAACTAATGTGTACCTGCCTTCTTCATACCCAGATAATATCACTTTGCGCTCTCTTTCTTTTTTCCTCATAATTAGTCTGTCCCCCATTATATTGGCCCCTTATTTTGAAAACTAAGTGACCAGTATATTTTATCTCATGGGGGACATTTTCATTTTGCTATTATGGGGACATTATCATTTTGCAATGACATCCTTCTATAGCAGAAAAATATGAATTCAAAGAATTGCTATCACAATGTATGGATGCGATTGAGACTCAAGATTTAAAAACAATTGGAAACATATCTACACGTAGCGCTGAATTAAATCAAAAATATAACTACAAACCATCTTTTAAGGATATTTTAGAAATTAATTATAAAATTGATGGGTTAGGAGTAATATGCGCACACAGTGGTACTTATATGGGCATTTTATTAAATAAATTAGATTTAGAATTAGATTATAAAATAAATTACTGCCGCAAAATGTTCACCAAATTAAATAGAAAACTGGAACTATTTTATACTACAAACACAGAAAGTTATAAGGAATTTCGTTGTTATGCCTAGTAAAAAAGAAGAAAACAAAAAAAATATGTTTAGAGAATTTCTATCTAGCGCTGGAGCCGGAGTGGCGGTATCATATTTGACTTTCCCATTAGAAGGATATAAAAAGTATTTAGTCGGCGGATTAAAAAATCAAAAGTTCTACCCTTTTAAAGGTTCTACTATTTTTGCTGCCAATATAATACCTACAACAACCATGCAACTTATGACGGATGGTTTTTTAAAAAATCATTTCAAAGAAAACTCTTCAATTTCTACAAACGTAATAATAAGTTCATATTGCGGCATTCAAGGAGCTATTGTTGCTACGTTAGTTGAAAACTGCATCATAAGACAACAAGTATTAAACTGCGGACCTAAAGCTGCACTAAAAGACATGTTCTCACATGGATATTTACGTCCATGGAAAAGTTACCGATTTATTGCGACACGCGATGGTGTTTTTACACTTTTTATGTTGCAAATTAATCCTTCCGTAAAACAATATGTACGTGAGCATTCTTCTAACAATAATCTTTATGAATTTATAGCAAGTTTATGGGTGGGATTTATTGGGGCATTTTTATCACATCCATTTGATACAATGGCAACGCGCATGCAAAAAACTCATGAAAAAATGTCATTACGTTCAACTATTAATGATGTTTTAACTAATCTAGGCGGCTACAAAGGATTTTATGTTGGGTTTCCATATAGAGTTGGCTTGTTTTTTACTTTTTCAAATGTTATTCCTGCAGTAAAAGATATGTTAGAAAATTTCTTATCTAATGCTAATTTAAAAGATAAAACTCTAGAAAGCGAGAAATGCAGCACAGAAAACAAACTAGATACACCAACTAAAAACTTGACTTTCCATTATTCGTCGTATAAGAATAAAGCCATTGATGCAAACGCAAAAAAATCTTTATCTGAAGATGACGAAGAGATCAATAATGCAATGCTTAGATTAAATTTATGCTAAAAAATTGTTTTTTTTATTTATCAAGAAGTGTTAAAAGGAGTGTTAATATGAAGACTATGTATTTTTTTTGCTGTAACGAAAGTAACGATCCTGTGGCAAAAGGAATTTTTGATAGAGTAATCGATATGTATAACCCTCAAGAATCTGGGATTATTTTTGATGGCAAACCAGTATTACAATACACCAAAGAAGATCATGTATTTCTATTCGCTCAAACAGAAGAAGTTTTAAGTCATAATTATACTAAGTATTTACCAGAATTAGCACAATTCTCCGAATGTGATTTTGCTGGAATTGTAAATTGGCACGAAGGAAAAAACGCCCCAGATCAAATTCTAACTGTTCATACTAATAGCGATGTTGCTACAGGTAATTTTAGTAGAGCTAATCCTCTATTAACTCGTAACATAATCCAAGCCATAGAAAGTAACAGAAAACTCATGAATCTTAATGATTTTTCAACTAAAACCGAAGCTACCCATTGGTCTGGGGTAACTTATAATCAATCACCTGATTTAATACCAGAATTCTCAGTTCCGTTAGTAGACATAGAAATTGGCAGCTCAAGAGAAAGCTGGAAAAACCCTATAGCTGCTCAAATTATTGCAAAATCTTTAACTGAAGTATTCGACCAGCCAGATCAAGAGATAATTCCAATCCTTTGTGTTGGTGGAGTACATTTTGATCAAGATTTTGCTAACATTGCAATAAATGCAGCTTTTCCTTTTGCCGTTACCCATATTCTTCCTAATCAATGGATCCAAGATTATGTGAAGCCAGGTTTCGGAATGGAAAGTTTAACCAAATGTAAAGATAGTATTATGGGTGGTATTCAAGCAATCTTTTATCATGATGGAATGGGAGGTCCACTTAAAGATTTAGTGAGAACATTTGCTGCACAAAATAACCTTCCTCTATTCAAACATAAGGCATTAAGAGATCCTGCTAAATTATTGCAAGAGTTAACGAAACAATCTGCTTCATCATCTCCATCTCGTCCCAGGCCTAGAATATAATAATATATAAACATAGTGCAAATCAGGCGCCGGTAGTGGCGCCAACTTTTAGAAAATGAAAATTTTAATTTTACGCTCAGATGGGCCACATAATAAATATTTGCTTTACAGGTTGAAAAAAGAATTTACTAATGTTACCAGCATAGTAGAAATTTCTAAATGCCAAAGAAAACGCTTACTACATAATAAAAAATATAAAGACTATTTTTATAATATATATCATCATTTTAGGAGAAATTTAATAGGACATAACAAGTATAGAGAGAATTTTTTCATCTCAAAAATATCCAACAATTATAACGATGATTACATAGTAGATTGGGTAAATAGCGAAAAAGTAATTGAAATATTAAAGCATGTTACCCCAGACATAACCATTGTAATGGGAACATCTATTCTAAAACCTAATATATTAAAGTTACTTGGTAAAAATGTAATAAATATCCATGGCGGATATCTTCCTAATTATAAAGGTAACCATTGTTTTTTCTTTGCTTTTTATAACAATGAATTTAATAAAATTGGATCAACTATACATTTTGTAAACAAATTTATAGATAACGGTGATATAATAGACAGAATTATTCCAGAAATCACCCAAGAAGATACTCCAGAAACTCTATATTGCAAAGCAGAATTAGAGGCAATAGAAAAAATTATCTATCATTTAAAAAATTATCAATTAGGTATAGATTTTCCTAGATCCTCTCAAGATAAATCTGGAAAGATATATTATACGCGCGATCGAAAATTACACCACGAATTTATGTATTTATTATTTAAAAGAAGAGGGTTTTTAAAATATTTTAGAAATAAAGTTATGCTTATTAAAAATGATCCTCCAACTATCTAACAATCAATTTATATTGCTAAATACAATATTTACAGCACAACTAAAGTTGTTATACTTAATGCACATGAGTTTTTGGTGTTCTAAAAATTAAATGGCTGTTGTTTGAGCCCTGCGAAGCTGGGCGAGTTTACAGCTCTTTAATTTTAGAATACCGAAAATTTATGTGTGTTAAGTATATAATCTGTATAATGGTTAGCTAGGAATACGCATAAAATGTTAAAACAAACTAAGCATAATAATAAAAAAATAATTAATATACATAAAACTCCTGCAGCCGAACTAAAACAGTATAGAAAAATTTTAAATAGATCATTAGAAATTTTACCCAATCAAACTGATATAATTTTATTTGAACGCACTTTACACACTATATCTATTATCAATCAAAAACAAATTTGTGAATTAGCTGATGAAGTATATAAAATTATGGAAACTGTAGTAGATTTACGTGAACACGCTATTGAAACTTTAGGGTTCTGGTTAAAGATCCCTTGGTTTAAAGAACAAGCTTACAAAATATTTACCAATAACCCAGATGTTAAAGTTAAATTCAGTGCATTGTTATCTTGGATTAGTTATTATATTAACTCTAAATGCCCTTTAGTTTTAGAAAAATTATACAAAATTTTAATTAATGAAACTCAAGCCATAACCATAAGAAAATTAGCATTAAGTGGCATATTAAATGTTAGTGAGAGCAAAGCTAACTTAATTAATACTACAAATTCAAAAAAATTAAAATTCAATGAACAAATAAATTGGAAAGCTATAATTAAAATATTAAAAAAATATGCACCAGACGCTTTAAAAATTAGCTAAGTATTTTACAAAAAATACTATTGGTGATTTTTTGAACAATTTCAAAAAAGCTAGATGGTATAAGGCTTCAAGCAACTTGCTACCATCTTATCCACATAGATATGCAAAAAAATTGTGGGTAACATTTTTACCTACTGTATCATCTCTTATTTTTAAAAAATTCTTGTAATATAAACTTACACTCAGGTTCTAGTATTCCGCTAATTATAGTTAGCTTATGGGTCCATTTATAGCTAGTTAAATCAACTACGCTTCCTATTGCTCCAAATTTAGGATCCTTAGCACCAAATATTACTTTATTAACTCTAGCTTGCATTAACGCACCAAAACACATAACGCAAGGCTCTACAGTTACGTATAAACTAGTATTTACTAACCTATAATTACCTAAAACTCGTGCTGCATTACGTATAGCAATTATTTCTGCATGAGCAGTTGGATCTAAATTAGTAATAGATAAATTATGACCACTAGCGATAATATTATCTTCTGCTACTAAAACAGCACCAATCGGTACTTCATTTAATTGCCAAGCTACCTTTGCCTGCTGCAAGGCTTGCTGCATAAAAAAATCATGTCTATCTAGGTTATTTGGTATATATTTCATATAATAATTTATTAGGCTTATAATAATATTAACATGAGGAACAAACCCATTAAAATTATTTTTATTTTACTTAATTTAACTATAGGGATTTTTTTTACTAATTTTTGTTACGCCAACCAACATTTACCAGCTAATAATGCCATACCAGGGGGCATAGCTGTACTACCACTAGATTTAAAAACTATTCAAGCCCCAGTAGTTTATTTTAATGGCAAACAAGTCTTAGTTGTTAAGTACCATAGTCCTATTGAACAACAGCTTAACTGGATGGCAGTAGTTGGAATTCCTATTACCACAAAACCTGGGATCCAAAAAATTTCTATCCACGCCAATCCGACAACCTATAATACGTTTAAAATTAATTTAGAAAAAACTTTTTTAGTGTCTAAAAAACTTTATCCTCAAGAAGTCTTAAAAATTGACCCTAACTTAGTATACCCTTCCTCGTCAACCGATCAACTTAGAATAAAAAAAGAAACTGAATCAATCAAACAAGCATACCGCTATTGGTCTCAATTAGTACCTAATTTAAAACTGCATCAGCCAGTATTAGGTCGTAAATCTAGTGTTTTTGGTCTAAACCGTATTTTAAACGGCAAAAAGAAAGGTTATCACTCTGGTTTAGATTTAGCAGCACCAATAGGCACTCCAATTTATGCAGCTGCGGCTGGTCAAGTTATTTTAACTGGCAATTTTTTTTATACTGGAAATACCATATTTATAGATCATGGGCAAAGTTTAATAACTAGTTATTTTCATTTAAATACTATCGATGTAGCTGAGGGAGATACGATAGCAGCTAATTCTGCTATTGGTACAGTCGGCGCAACCGGTAGAGTAACTGGACCGCATTTACACTGGTCAGTAAGTTTAAATGATGCTAGGATAAATCCTGAATTGTTTTTATACTAAATGCATATAGGACTTAAATGGTTAATAAAAAACTTAAAAATATATTTATTAGTATTATATTTTTTATAATACCAAATATAGTTATAGCTAAAAAGTTAGATATAGAAAATTTTAAATTAAAAAATGGCTTAGAAGTAATTTTAATTCCTAACAATCGTGCCCCAGTTGTATATCATGGACTATGGTACAAAGTAGGATCAGCTGATTCTCCACAAAATAAAAGCGGGCTAGCTCATTATGTAGAACACCTAATGTTTAAAGGAACCTTTAAATATCCTGGAGACTCTTTTAAATTAATTATTAATAAATTAGGTGGCGATCCATACGCTGGCACTACTTGGGATTATACCACCTACTCGATAACCATTGCTAAAGAATTTTTAGAAAATATTATGGAGTTAGAAGCCGATCGCATGGCTAATTTAGCGTTTAGCCAACATGATGCGGATAAAGAATTACAAGTTATTCTACAAGAACGTCGCCAACGAAGTGAATCTAACCCAGAACAATTACTATCAGAATCTTCTAATGCAGCATTTTTCTGGCAACATCCTTACGGAAAACCTATTATTGGTTTTAAACATCATATGGAAAGTTACACCCACGAAGACGCTACTAATTTTTATCAAACTTGGTATGCACCAAATAATGCTATTTTAGTGATCTCTGGTGATATTTCTAAAAATACCGTTATGCCATTAATAAATAAATATTATGGAGCCATTAATTCTAAAAAATTACCAAATAGAACAACCCTAAGAGGAGTAGAACCAACTCATAATAATTGTACCACTAAGGTGGAACTACGTGATACTAAATTTCAAAGCCATTATTGGAGATCAGCATATACTGCACCAAACCATACTAATAAAAACCTTGCTACAGTAGCTTCATTAACTTTATTAGAATTTATTTTAGGGGATGATTCTTTTGGTAGACTAAGAAAGATTTTAGTAGACCAACAAAAGATAGCATTTACCGCCAATACTGATTATACCGGATATATGTTAGATCCTTGTGATTTTTCTATATTTGTATCACCAATTAATGTTATAGATACAGCTAAAACAGAATATTTAGTTTCAGCAGAAATAAACAATTTAATAACTAATGGAGTTAATTCTAACGAACTGGCAAATGCCAAACAACAATATCTTACTTATTTCCGTTTTAACCACGATTCTATTATTAGTATCGCAGATTTTATTGGATCAAATTTAGCATATAATTATAACATAGAAGACATTAAAAATTGGTTGCCAACTTTACAAAACATATCTGCTGAACAAATCAACGATGCTGCTAAATTAATATTTACTAAATCACCTAGAGTCGTTGCTTATGCTTATCCAATTTTAGAAAATTAAAATTATATTTAGAGATTTATTATGATAATTATGCTAAAAAAATTAAATAAAATATTAATATTAGGATTTTTGTTAATTTGGGGTTGTTGTACATACGCCAGCCTTCAGCCTAAAATATTTTCTACCACTAATAATATAGGTATTATTTTATTACCAGATCCAACTACAGATTTAGTATCGGTTAGTATGGCATTTAGGGGGGCAGGTAGTAAAAACGATATCAATGGCCAAGAAGGACTAGCCTATATTACTGCACAAATGTTATGGAGAAATTCCTCTGATAATTTAGACAGAAATCAACGCAATAGAAAAATAAAAGAGCTAGGGGTTATTAAAGGGATCTCATTTAATCTTGATCAAGATAATTTAACTATTCAATTTAAATGCCCAGAAGAAAATTTATTAGCAGTAATGAATTTAATATCTGGCATAATTACCAATTCTAAATTAGAAGATAACGAATTAAATAAATTAAAAAATTTTAATAACACTATACGTCTAGAAACTGCTTCAGAACTAGAATTTGCTAAATATGCATTAGACAGTAAGATTTTTCTAGGACATCCATATGGCTATCCATATACTGGCTCACCTAACAGCATTCAAACCTTAAGCCTCACAAATATTAATACTGCTATTTTAGATCGTTTAACTAAAAATAATCTAATAATATCTTTTGTAGGTAATTTAGATTATAAAAAAATTAGTCAATATACCGATCAAGCTTTTGCTAAATTACCGGCAAAGGCTCAACTAAAAGCTACTCCTCAAATAATTCCCAAATTAGACGGTTCTTTACAAACAGTTATTAAAAATTCCCCCCAAAGTGGCATAGCATTTGCACTACATGCCCCAACATTTAAATCTAAAGATTTTTATCCAATGCTAATTTTAAATCGCATTTTAGGTAATCCATTTACCGGTAGATTATGGGTAGAAGTAAGAGAAAAACATGGTTTAGCTTACGAAATTGGCAGCTACCTAGAACAACGAGAACTATCTAATTTATTGATAGGATATTTTAAATGCGATAATAAAGACTCTCCTAAAACCATTGATTTAGTAAAACAAGAAATAAAAAAATTACAAACTAACGGCGTAACCGAACAAGAAGTTATAGATGCTAAATCTGGTGCTATTGGCGAATTTGCTCTAAATTTTATAACTACCGAACAAACTAGCGAATTTTTATTACGGTCTGAACTATTAGGCAGAACTATTCAAGAAATTAATAACCGCAATCAACAAATTCATTCTGTAACAGTAGAACAAATAAATAAAGTCGCTGAAAAATATTTAAATTTACAAGAATTAACTATGGTGTTGGTTGGCAATCCACCTCAATAGTTTTTTTGTTAGTTTTAAATAATTTGCAATTATCTAAATGACCAATAAATATTCCTAGAAACGCCAATACACCCGCAATAACTAATTCTTTAGAAAATGGTTCTTTTCCAAAATAAACTAATAGTATTAATGCTGCTATTCGAGCCAAATAACAACCTGTGCTTAATAAACCAACATTACCATGCTTAACACCATGATCCCATAATTGATATGCAAGACCAGGCCCAGCTAACCCTAATACTACTGCCATACCAACCTCGTTACATTCTGGAACAACAGTTGTTTCTAAATGTAAATGAATACCTAAACAAACTAACGCGCCTACCCCACAGTAAATACCCATCATATCATTTGGAACATTTTTATGGTATTTAGAAAAAATTGAATACCCACCCCATAAACAGATCCCAAACATAGCAATGCCATAACCTAGCAACCTAGAAGCTTGCATATTGTGTAACATCTCATTAGAAAAACATAATTGAAATATGCCAATAAATCCTAATATTGTACCTAAAATACTATATGTACGAAATTTTTCGTTTGGTAAAAAACTAATCCACACCACTATTAAACATGGCCATAAATAATCAATTAAATCAATATGAGCAATCGGCGCTAACTTAGAACCCAATAAATAACAAAGATCGCTACCACAGATAGTAATTACACCAAAAATCCAAACAAACACATTTTGTCTTAAAATAATTTTCCATCTACGTAACATAGTAATTCTAATAGCAGTTAATAAAAAACAGCTAATAAAGACTATAGTTAATGCTTCAAAAGCAGGAACATTTATTAATTCCGAAACTAATAATGGTTCAACAGCCCATAATAATAAAGCTCCAGAACCAATTAGTGTTGAAATTTTATAATTTTTAAATGCTAATGCACTCAATATCATCTCCTTCCAAACTGACTGTAAGATAATAGAAGATTAACTAAATAAAATCTATTGTAAATACTTAAATGCGCATGCAAAAAACTTGTATTATCACTATTTTTTTATATTACTTAAACAAAATTTTCTAATTCTTTTAGCGCTTCAGTAGTGTTGCTATCAAAAATATTTTTTTTGTTTCTAAAAGTTGCCATAAATTTTTTTGGATCTTTAATATATAGCTCTACAAATTTGTTAGTATCAACAGGATCGTATTCACCAAAATTAAAAATCGGCGATTTAGCAATACTATATATTTCAAAAAATTCTTTTGCATCTTTAAAACTCATAGCTACTAATAATTGAGCAAGCGGCCTTGGTAATTGAAAATGTTGCCAATCAATTGCTCGTGGGTAAATCCACTTTCCACCCCAATCGGTAAAGCCATTTTTTTTAAAAATTTCTATAATGCTTTCTACCATACCTGGCCGAAGATTATTTCTATTAGCATACTCCTTGCCACTATTAGGTAATATTTTAATGAAATTCTCTTCTTGGCCATTAAACCCAAGATAAGGATTTTGTATGGGATTTATATCAATTGCTAATCCATAAGAATGTATAGAAGGTATATTATTCATACCAGTAATAAACCTACAATTATAACAAGATGAATTATTATCTAACATTGATTCGTCATCGTTACCTTTATAATGTTCTATAGGATATGATCTAGCAATAGGAAACTTTATCGAATGCAGTTTTTTAAATATTTTCAAAACTCTATTAGATACAACATCTAATACTACCATTTGCCCATTTTCTTGTTCTATTCCAGAAAAATCATAATAAGAAAATTTAATTAATCTAAGCCTATCCATTGCTATAGGACATTCTTTTTTCCAAGTCCCTAAGGTTTGCATTTGCTGTTTCATTTTATCGGTAAGAGGTGTTACTTCAAACATGCTGCAATACCCTGTTGGCATGATAATTATAAACGAAATTATAAAAAAGATTAATTTTTTTAATCTACACATATCTCGTCTCCATAAGACTTTTTAATTTTAATTATTTATAAGATTAAAGTTTGCTAATAAAGTTATTTTATTAAGCAAATCACTTTTTTCTGGTACAAACCCTTTTAATTCTTTACCTGGAGTTAATGTAGAAATAATAGATTTTCCGATAATATAACGATACTCTACATTAGAATCATCGAATAGCTTTAATCCCCAAGCTGCATGTAAAAATATTGGCTCTCCTTTATATTCACCCATATATACTCCAATATGTCCTGGTAAATATATTATGCTTTGATAAGGTATAGCTTGAGTTTTAATAGTATTTTTCTTTTGCAGATTATTCATGCTTGATAAGTCAATAGCATCTCCCTGTTTACTTTGATCTCGCGATAATAGCGGCATATGAATTCCAAATAACGCCATATAATTCCTTACTAACCTCGCACAGTCCATACGAAATAAATATGGATCCCCACCCCAACCATATGGTTTGTCAATTAATTGAGCAACAACATCAATAACATTATTTTTAGAAAAACTTAAAGGCTTAGATATATAATTTTTAGGACTTACATTAATGCTATGTAAAACTGCGCTGCCAGATGAATTTTTCATCGGTATTAATAAAACACCTTCTTCTTCCGGGGTATGTGGTAGTACAGAACTTATATATAATTGAATACTTGACTGTTTATTATTCTCAACTTTTGGATAACCTAATGTATCTTTTGTTAACACAACTAAATTTTTTTGATAAGCACGTATAAAATTACTATCAACCTCTGCTATATCTTGCGATAACACAAAACCAGTAGCCCCAGAGACTGTTCTGATATATGCAAATTTACCATCTTTTGTATAATGAGAAACTAACAATGGCTCACCAATAGACAAATAATCATCTTGCGCATAGTCAAATGGATATCCTTCACCGGTTTCACGCGGATCAGCAAATAAATAGCTATTAGTAGGCAATATTCGTAGATTACTATTATTAACCATTACTGCTCGTTGATTTAACGAAGATATTGCCTCTATATTGGCATTTTCCTCGATTTCCATAAAAAATGTAGTAGGTAATAACTGATAATTCTCTGCAAATCTTTTAGGCCTTTTGGCTAATAATTTCTGTAACTCCTCACCATCAAAGGTTACTTGTTCATTCCATGGTTTAAAATAAATAGAATAATATTTATCAAAAGATTGTATGGCTTTATTGCTACACTTACTGGTTAGCGCCTTACCGTTTTGTGGTATTGTTGTTATATCGTTAATTGGCATGAGAGAAATTATGTTTTTAAAATAAGTGATATTATAGTGATCTATTACTGTATCTGCTAGCACTGCAGGAACAATTATGACGGCTAAGGTAATTATTAGTAATTTATTTTTAATGTTATTATACATAAGGATTATCCGATTTTTTTAATTCTATGTTAACAACAGTGCCTTGTAATTGCAATCTCTCTCTAAAAAAACTACTTAAATACTTTTTATAATGATCTGGTAAACGATTAACCTGATTACCATGAATTATTATCTTAAACGGCAAATGCCCACCTAAATGAGCGTAACGCAATTTAATACGTTTACCGTTAGAAGATAACGGTGGCTGATGCTCCGCCACTGCTTGTTCTAATAATAAAGATAATTTATTAGTTACAACCGACTTAGTAGCAGATTCAAATGCCTCTACTACTGCAAAAAACATCTTTTTTATCCCAGAACCATGCAATGCTGATATAGGCATAGGTTTAATAAAGTTAATAAAACTTAATTCTCTTTCTATGTTTTTTTGTAATTTATTTTGACTATCTTTACTAATACTATCCCATTTATTAATAGCTAAAACTAAAGATCTACCAGCCTCTATAATACTACTTACTAATTTTAAATCTTGCTCTACTATGCCTTTTTGAGCATCTATTAATAATACTACTACCTGTGCATCTTCTATTGCTTGTAACGTTTTAAGAACTGAAAACTTTTCTATTGTTTCTTTAACCCTAGCCTTACGTCGCACCCCGGCTGTATCTATTAGCATATATTTATACCTACCTATTTTAGTAGGAATATAAATACTATCTCTAGTAGTACCAGGGCTATCTTGCACTATTACCCGTTCTTCTCCAAGAATATTATTTATTAAAGTAGATTTACCTGCATTAGGTTGACCAACAATTGCAACTTTAATGTACGAATCTTGATTTTCCAATTCATAAGTAACATCTAGTTCTAATTCATTAATAAACTCGTTAATAAATTCACTAGCTAATTTATTAATGCCTTTATTAGCTTTAGCTGATATTTCAATAGTTTTACTAAACCCTAAGCTAAAAAAATCGCTAGATACTGTATCTACATTAACGCCATCAATTTTGTTAACCACTAAAATAATTTTTTTATTAAATTTACGTAATTGTTTAGCAACATCTAGATCTGCCGGCATTAATCCAGCTCGAGCATCTACTACAAATAATACTACTTGAGCCTCTACTATAGCTTTATTTATTTGTTTAATAACTATTTTGTTTTGCTCAACATCATCAGTTATACCTGCCGTATCTACTACTATATAAGATTTTTCACCAATTTTACCAAATCCATAATTACGATCTCTAGTAGTACCAGGCAAATCTACTACTAAAGCAGATTTACTCCTAGTTAAACGATTAAATAAGGTAGATTTACCAACATTTGGCCTACCTATTATAGTAATTATTGGGACCATGTTTTACTGCCATCAACCGACCACTATTAGTCAATATGTATAATATATTATCAGCTTCTATCGGAGGAATAGATATCCCAGCACTATCAATAAATTTTTTAACTTTAATATTACCAAAACGTTTATTTAAAAAGTATAAATTACCGTCCATATCACCAACCACAACACAATTATTTATAATTACTGGTTTAGATAAATCACGCCCAATTAAATCTTCTTGTACCCATAAAGTAGAGCCTGTTTTACTGTCTACTGCCAATACTTTACCATCCACTGCAACAACATATACTTTGCTATCGTCTACTACTAATCCGGAATACGAAGAAATTTCTCTTTCCCATAACAACGAACCATCATTCAGAGAAATAGCTGTTAAATTGCCCTGATAGCTAACCGCATACACTTTATTATCGTGAATAACTGGATCGGCACTAATATCTATCATACGTTGTAATTCCGATTTACCTTTAGGATTAGCTATGTTGTGTGACCATAAAATAGAACCGTCTTCTTGGTTTAACGCAAATAATTTACCGTTAGCAAACCCAGATATAACTTTATTACCACCAACAACTGGAGCGCTACCACGCCGTAATGCTATATTTGGCACTAAAGTTGAAAATCTCCAGACCTGTCTACCATTAATTAAATTAGTAGCACTTAACCCACCATCTATAGTATGCAGATAAACTAAATCAAACATCGGATCGGAAGAAAATCCTGGAGCTGCTAAAGCCTCGCTACTAAGAACCGAGCTCCACAATATTTCACCTTTATTAGTGCTTAAACAAATTAATTTAGCGGTAGCTGTTGCTACACAAAGCTTATCTTTAAATAAACCTGGTCCAGACGTAATAGGTTCTTTTATTGACTTTTTCCATAAAACGGTACCATTTAAATCAATAGCTATTATATTACCTAAAAAATCAGCAACATATAATTCTTTAGATCCTTTCGATAATAACAAAGCTGAATTAAAGGCATCTTCTGATTTTAATTCAACAACTTTTTTATCCCAAATTGTTACTAACTCAAAAGCATTTACTATTGTAGGTAACTCTTTCTTACTTGGTTGTTCTAATCTATGCTCTATACTATCGCATGCAGTTAATACTACTATACAGCAACATAATAAAATTCGCATTATTTGTAACATTAATTACTCTCCGTATCAGTTTCAGTTACTTTTAAATCTAACAATACCGTAGATATTTGTTGCGGTAAATTTTGTATCGCTTCTCTATATAGCATATTTGCCTCTTGTTTTTGATTTTTTGCTAATAAAAAATCCCCAAATAATTCTTGATATCTACCAGTAAAGCCTTTAGGTAACTTATGCTCGATATTGTTTTTAATAGTTTCTACTTCTGTTAATTTATTTTGTAACAATAATAATTTTATTAACCGTAAATTAGCAATATGCCATAGTTGATCTTGTTTTCCATTATTTATAACCCAACGTAAATGTTCTACCGCTTGATCTAAATCATTATCTACAAACGCTGCTTTAGCCAAAAATAATGCTGCTAATCTTGGATATGGGGTACGATTGCTATATTTAATTAATTTTGCACCTTGAGTCTTTACGGTTATTAAATCGTTCGTAAACATGGCTGTTGACATTGTTTGATAATCGCCAGCAACCATTTGATCTTCAACATACCTATGATGTTGACAATATTTAAAAATACCTAAGCCTATAATTAAACTTAATACTAAACTACCAATTTTTTTACCGTTAGTTCGCCACCAAAACATTTACTAAATCCTCTACCCGCATTGTCGTTTGTTGTTTTTGATCTACTTCATTAATTAAATTTTCACGTAAATATTTAACCGTAATACTATTAGTATTAATTTCATCTTCACCTAAAATTAACGCCACTTTAGCTCCAGATTTGTCTGCTCGTTTAAATTGATTTTTAAAATTACCACCCAACAAATCAACTGCAAAACTAAAATTAGGACAAATATCTCTTATTTTTTCTGCAATAACAAATTTTTGAGATAAAGCCTTAGGTCCCACACAAATTAAATACCCATCTAAATTATTGGCTATATTTAACGTACTATTATGTTGCTTCAATAATATCATAACTCTTTCTATACCAATAGCTAAACCAACCGACGAAATAGGGTTACCGCCTAATTGTTCTACTAATCCATCGTATCTACCGCCACCACCTATGTCAGATTGCGCTCCTAAAGATTGACTGGTCCACACCCAAACCATACCAGTGTAATAATCTAAACCACGCACTATATTTGGGTTTTCTATAAAATTAATCCCTAACAATAATAGCTGCTGTTTACATTCTTGATAACTTGTTAAAGATTCTTGATCTAAATAATCATATAACTTTGGCGCTCCATGAATTATTGTACGCATTTCTGGATTTTTACTATCTAAAATTCTAAGGGGATTAGTATGTAATCTTCTTTGTGAATCCAAATCTAATTGACTTTGATGCTTTGTAAAATATGTAACTAAATCTTTAGTATAATTTTTTCTAACATCCGCCGTACCTAAATTATTTATTTCTAACTGTACCGCCTGCTCTAAACCTAATAATCGCCATAATCTAGAAAACATAGCAATTTGTTCTACTTCAATTTCCCAACCTACAGCACCAAAACATTCCACCCCTAATTGATTAAATTGTCTATATCTTCCTTTTTGAGGAGCCTCGTATCTAAACATTGGCCCTAAATACCATAATCTTTGTGGTACATTTCTTAATAAACCATGCTCTATACAAGAACGTACACATCCGGCAGTTCCTTCTGGCCTTAAACTTAAACTACGATTTTTTTCATCAAAAAAATTAAACATCTCTTTTTCTACGATGTCTGTTGTTTCACCTACTGCACGTTTAAATAAAGCAGTTTTTTCCAATAGCGGTAACCTTATTTGTTGATACCCATATTGACACATTAAATTTAATAAAATTTTTTCTATGTAAATCCACCAAACTGTTTCTTCAGGTAAGATATCTGGCATACCTTTTACTGATAAATGTTCTTCTGCTAAATTATTAGCCATATTCAATCACCCTTGCCCATATTCATTTTGGTATACAATATATTCGGAAGAATCTGGAAATAGATTTTTTAACACTAATGCTTTGCTTGCCGCCATATCTTCTTGACCTAAAAATTTATCAACTTTAATACTTAACAATAAATACTCTGCCGTTGGCTTGTTATTAGCTCTGTAAAATTGTTTTAAATAATTATCGGCAATATTAAATTCGTGCTGTTTTAAAGCTATCTTAGCTAAATCTAACAACAAATAAATTCTTTTCGGATCATGATGTAATGCTTTAGTAAAATATTCTTCAGCTTGTTTTTGATCTGCATGCTTCAACGAACATAATCCAGCATTATTATATACTTCTGCTGTTTGTTCATAAAATTTATCTTTTATAGCTAATATAAAGTTTTTATTGGCTTCTTTATACCGACCACGCTCGCATAAAAAAATAGCATATTGGTTATAAAATAAACCTTTACCCTTACCTAAAGATATTGATGTGCGATAATGTGTTTCAGCTTCTTTATACTCTTTAACTGCCTCCCAAAAATAACCCATACCACTATGAGCTTCCGGTAAGGTTGGCATTAATTCTAATGCATGTATAAATTTTTTTTTTGCACGTTCAGTATATCCTTGTGCTAAATAACTACGGCCTAAATCAACATTTAATAACGCAGCTTTTTTATAGTCAATTTGACTATCCATCAAATTGCTGTATTTGGGAGGAGACTGATTAGAAGAACAAGACATAATAAAAATTATCAACATTGATAATATAATTTTTAAAAAATTTTTATCCATACCAGTTCCCTTAATCATTAATTTTTAGCATACCGTAAAGCTCTGTTAGTTATGTCTTTAACTTTTCCGGCTAATTGCCCACATGCCGCATCAATATCTTGCCCTCTAGTCCTACGAATAGTTACTACCAAACCCGCCTTAATTAATACTTGACTAAAATTTTTAATCGTTTCCATATTAGAACACTGGTAATTAGCACCAACAAACCAATTAAATGGAATTAAGTTAATCTTACAAGGCAATTGATTTAATATTTTACTCAAATGCTTAGCATGAACAATAGAGTCATTAATATCTTTCAGCATAACATATTCTATTGTAACTTTAGAACTTTTGCTTAACCTAATAAAATCTCTACAAGCTTCTAACAAATTTGCTATTGGATATTTTTTATTAATTGGGACCAAGGTATTTCTTAGCTCATCTGTTGGAGCATGTAACGAAACCGCCAAAGTCACATCACTTTCTTTCGCTAAACTATAAATCTCCGGTACCACCCCAGAAGTACTAACTGTTACTCTTTTGCGTGGCAAGGCATACGCAACTTCATCTCGCATAATCTCCACTGCTTTTTTAACCTCTGTAAAATTAAATAATGGCTCCCCCATTCCCATCATAACTACATTAGTAATTGGGGATCCTAATTTTTTATTAGCCAACCATAATTGCCCAACAATCTCTAAACAAGACAAATTTTTACTAAAGCCTTGCCGTGCAGTCTGACAAAAAGAACAATTCATCGTACAACCAGCTTGGGAAGAAACGCATAACGTAGAGCGCTTTGGGCTAGGAATAAACACTGTTTCAATAACACTACCGCCAGATACTTCTACTAACCACTTAGTAGTGCTATCTTTAGCCACTTGTTCATCTATTACTGTAGGAGCTTTTATTACACAAGTTTGCTGCAAAATTCCCCTAAGATTTTTGCTTAGATCGGTCATTTTAGCAAAATCATCTACTAAAAACCTATGGATCCATTTAAAAATTTGGGTACCATTATAAGCTTTACCACCTAAAGTAACTATAAATTCCTGTAACTCTAGTTTAGTTAAGCCTAATAAATTAATGCTCATTTATTAAAAATCTCACATTCAGAGAAGAAAAAAGCTATTTCTATTTTAGCATTTTCTATACTATCTGAACCATGCACAGCATTTTGATCGATGCTTGTAGCAAAATCCTTACGAATAGTACCAGGTAAAGCATCGGCTGGATTAGTAGCCCCCATTATTTTACGGTTTTCTTCTACCGCATTTAGTCCCTGTAAAACTTGTACAACAACTGGTCCAGAACTTATAAAATTTACTAAATCTTTATAAAATGGACGTTCTCTATGAATAGCATAAAATTTTTCTGCTTGTTCTTTAGTAACTTTTACCATTTTAGCAGCAACTATAGCCAACCCAACTTTTTCTAGCCGTTCTAAAATTTTACCAATAATATTTTTAGCAACCGCATCTGGCTTAATAATAGATAATGTTTGCTCTAATTTTTTTTCTTCAAACAACATAAATAAATCTCCAAAATTAAAAATCAAATAAGATTAAGAATTCAAGAGCCGGCCTATAAGCCGGGTTCTGTTGAAAGTAGCCATTCATCTGCGATGTTTGTCGCCAAACAACTGTAGCAATCTACCCAAACTCAGTATGAGCCATACTATCGAGTTTCTATTTGATCTTGCTCCAAATGGGGTTTACCTTGCCATTTATGTTACCATAAATGCGGTGTGCTCTTACCACACCTTTTCACCCTTACCAATAAAATTGGCGGTTTATTTTCTGTTGCACTATCCGTGAACTCACGCCCCCCAGGTGTTACCTGGCATTTTGCTCGATGGAGCCCGGACTTTCCTCTATAACATAAAAAATATTATAGCGACTACTCAGCCAACTCTTAAATTCTTAACTGCTATAAATATACCCTTTTATAGGGCTAAGTACCAGAGTCTAAACTATATTCAATTTATTTGTTAGTTAAGTTTCTTTTTTCTGCTTTTACGGTATTATAAAAGCTTTCAAGCTCTTCTTGGGAAGCAAAATTTTTCTTCTCAACACATTTGCCTATATAAGGATTATCATAAAAAAGTAATCCATTTAAATGATCATTTTCATGTTGCCAAACTCTAGCAGCCCAATCACGCAATTCTCGTACAATAATTTTACCATCTTCATTTTGATACTTTACTCTTATATGGGTATAACGCTGCACTTTGCCTACAGTTAGAGGTACAGAAAAACAACCTTCCCACTGAAAATCTTGATTAGGCACTCCTGTTGCTAGATCACTTATTGGTTCATAACTAGGATTAATAATAACTTCTAATTTTTCAACAGAATTTCTTTCTGGGCAAAAAATAAAAATTTGCTTATTAATTCCCCATTGATTAGCCGCCATACCTGCCGCAGCATCAAAAGAAGCCTTAGCTTTTTTAAGCTGCTCCGGCTGTATAGAATATTTCATGTCGTTAATCGACTGCTTATCTTGTTTACTTAAAGGAAACTGAACAAGAGCAATCTTTTTATGTAAAATAGGATGACTATAATCCACCAATTTTAATAAATGCAAATCGGTATACTGTGCAGTAGACATTTTTTGATTTTCCTTGGGGCAACTACAAGATGTTAATAACGAAAAAATAATTACAAACAATGTTAAAAAACTGAACTTTTTAATAAAAAAAACCGCATATATTTATAATACAGGACTCGTTGTTGTTTTCAAGTATCTAAAACTATAAAAAACACAAGTTCAGCAAAAACTATCAATATCACTATTGGGCTCTTGCTGATCTTGCATATTATATCCTTATTTTTATAAAACATTAGTGATTGTGTTTTCCACAACTTCCATCACACTCACCATCTTTACCGTGCTTATGGTGGTGCTTACCCTTATGCTTATGCTTATCATTACAAACTTGTTTATCTCCATGAGTAGTGTTTGTAACGGAGCTAAAGCTACCTGGACCAGAACTCGTAGTTGCAACCACTTCTAACCTGGTATCAAGCTCAGCATCATAATAATTACGATTTTTATTTGACATAAATTTACCCCTTAATATTAATAAAAGTTTATATACAATCTATAAACTTAAATCTTTATAGACCTAATATGATTGACTAGTTTTTAATTTAAACAGTTCAAAATTTTGATAAAGATATGCCATAATCGTATAGTTTTTTCTTGGAAATTCCCGTGATTTTAGCAGTTAACGCCGCAGCTTTAGTTAATGGCAGCTCGGTTAATAAGTTTTGTAAAATTTTATGTGTATTAGCATCTATTTCATCAACATTTTTAAGGTTTCCAGCAACTACTATTACTATTTCTCCTTTAGTTTGTTGCAATTGATCAGCAACAATAAAATCATAAATATTTGCTAAATTAGCTTGTTTAATGGTTTCAAATTTTTTCGTTAATTCTCTACAAAAAGTCGCTTCTCTATCTGCTCCAAATACTTTTTGCATACACTCTATTGTATCTATCAATCTAGATGGTGCTTCAAAAAAAATCATAGTGCGTCTTTCAAACACCAAATCTAGTAATGTTTTTTGTTTTTGTTGTAATTTAGACGGTAAAAACCCAATAAATATAAATTGATCGGTAGCTAAACCACTAACACTAATAGCGGTAATAACCGAACTTGGACCTGGAATAGGCGATACAACAATGTTTGCTAAATGTGCTTGTTTAACTAAGTGATACCCAGGATCGCTTATTAATGGGGTACCAGCATCAGAAATTAACGAAATAGTTTTACCTTCTTTTAATAACTTTAATAACTTAACTACAATCTGTTGTTCGTTATGTTCATGTAAGCTAATTGTCTTAATATTTATATTATAATGATTTAATAAAATTTTAGATCTTCTAGTATCCTCTACGACTATTAAGTCAGAATTTTGTAAAGTATCTATAGCTCGATACGAAAAATCTGTTAAGTTTCCAATGGGAGTTGCAACTATATATAACATGCAGTAATCTAGCATATTATTTTAACTAAATTCTACAAAAATTATGGCAATTATTAATTATATTTTAATAACTATATCGTTACTACTTACCAGCTGCAATAATAGTTCTTTTGTTAATAATAGCGGAATGCACTTATATCCTGATCAGTTAACCAAACAAGCTACTCAATATTTAAAAATCGCAGAAAACTCTAAAGATCCTATTAAAAAAAATAATTTACTATTAATTAGCGCAGAATTATTAATAGAAGCTCATAATCCTTTATGGGCAGAAAAAATATTAACGGAAGTAAATACTACTGTATTAAATTCAACACAATACGCTACATTACAAATTTTATTAGCTAAAATAAATTTAATTCAAAAAAACTTTAATCACGCCAAAGAATTACTATCTAGCGTTGGAACTTACCAAGAGCTAGATAGGGACATTTATAAAAAATTACATTCCACCAAAATAGATATTTTTCTACAATCCGGAGAAATGTTAGAAGCAATACAAGAAGAAATAAATTTAGAAAATTTTTTAACAACCCCGCAAGAAATAGCAGAAAATCAAAAAAATATTTGGAATAATTTACAACAATTAACTCCTCATTCTTTAGAGATCGCCAACCAAGGAAGCTTTAACAATAAAATGCAAGGTTGGATTAGTATCGCAATAATAACTAAACGATACGATGCCGATCAAGGCGAATTATCTAAAGCATTATTACAATGGCAACAAAACTTTCCAAACCATCCAGCAAACATTATTTTAAACTTACCTAAAAACCCTATAGCTGAACATGGCTACGAATCAACCTCTATTCCTCATTCTACTCGATTAAATAAAATTGCATTACTATTACCAATATCTGGTCCTCATAAACAAAGTGCTTTAGCTATTAAGAATGGATTTTTAGCAGCACTTTATAATAAAAAATCAGAAACTAAAAAACCTAAAATAATTGTTTTAGATACTAATGAGCAATCAATTACCAACGTATATAAGCAAGCTATAAATATTGGGGCCGACTTTATTGTTGGACCATTAATAAAAAAAGAGCTGGAATCTTTGGTAAGATCAACCCAATTATCGGTACCTGTATTAGCCTTAAATACCTTGCCAGAAAGTTATTCTCACTCTAATTTACTATTTCAATTTGGCCTTCCACCAGAAACAGAAAGCATTGCCATTACCGAAAAAGCTTGGGAAAACCATCATAAAAACGCCCTATTAATAGCCCAAAATAACGAGTTGGGCAAACGCATGCTACAATCTATAACTAAAAATTGGCACGATAAAGGCGGCCATATAATTCATGTAGTACAAATTAACAGCAAAACCGATCTAAATAAAACCTTAAGAATTGCCTTGGGTATAGAAGATAGCGATAACCGCGCTAAAGATCTTACTTCTTTAGGGTTAAAATTTAATTTCGAACCTCGCAGAAGACAAGATATAGACTGCATATTTTTAATAACCAATGCCGAAAATGCTAGACAAATAAAACCTTTGTTAAATTTTTATTATGCCGGAAAAATACCAATATATGCCGCCTCTAATATTTATACTGGTATTAAAAATCCACTCGATAGAGATCTAGACCGTATACAATTTTGTGATATGCCATGGATGCTAGATAATAGTATTCATAATCGCTTAATTTATCAATCAATTAAAAACTTATGGGGTAAAAACTTTGCCCAATACTCTAGGCTATATGCTTTAGGAGTAGATGCTTATAAAATATCTAATCAAATGCAACAATTATTAACTATGCCAGAAATTGGAATTTCTGGCATGACGGGGATTTTAAGAATAGATCCAAAGAATGTTATTTCTAGAAAATTAATGTGGGGCACCTTTGAAAATGGTGCAGCTATAGTTTTAAACCAAAAAAATTAATATGTTTACCACCAAGCTTAACCGAATAGCTATCGGTAAACAAATAGAAGAACTTGCTATAATTTATTTACAAAAGAAAAATTTAGTTCTATTAGAAAAAAATTTTCGAACTAAATTTGGAGAAATAGATTTAATTTTTCAAAATCCATTAACAAAACAAATTATATTTGTTGAAGTACGCTATAGAAAATCTATATTATTTGGAGATCCAGCAGAAACTATTACTAAATTAAAACAAAAAAAAATAATTAGAACTGCTAATTATTTTTTAAATAATAAATTTCCTAACCAGCCAATATATTGTCGTTTTGATATTATAGCCTGTACTGGCCAGTTAGATAATATTAAAATTAATTGGATCCAAGCGGCATTTTATGCCAATCGTGCTTAGTTTAGGGGCTGTGCTGTTACTCGGCACAGCCCCCAAATTCAACTATGTAATAATTCTTTAGCTTTATCAAAAGAGCTAGTTAGCATTTCTAACACTTTACCGCCCCCCCTTGCTACACAAGTAAGTGGATCTGGTGCTACTGTTACTGGCAGCTTCATCATAGTACTTAATAACTTATCTAAATCTGTTAACAATGCTCCACCACCAGTTAACACTATACCATTTTCTATAATATCGCCTGCTAATTCTGGTGGTGCTGCATCTAATGCGGTAGTTATAGAATTGATCATTTGCTGCAATGGTTCTTGTAAAGCCATTAACATATCTCTATTAGTAACGGTAACACTTATTGGCACACCAGTTGCAACACTTCTACCTCTAACATTCATGCTTTGTAAACAATTTACTTCATCGTTATACATAGCGCAACCAATATTCATTTTTATAAATTCTGCTGTTGATTCACCAACTAAAATACCAAAATTTCTCTTTAAATAATTAATAATACTTTCGTCACAACGATCTCCGCCAATTTTAGTAGAAGAAGAATATACCACACCATTTAAAGCCATAATCGCTATCTCGGTAGTACCACCACCAATATCAATTACCATGGAACCTCTTGCTTTTTCGATATCTATACCTACGCCAATCGCTGCTGCCATAGGTTCTTCTATTAAAAATACTTTTTTTGCACCAGCTCCAATGGCAGATTCACGGATTGCTCGACAATCAATCTGGCTGGCATTACAAGGTACACAAATTAAAATTCTAGTAGACGGGGTAAACATTCGTTCTGCATAAATCTTTTTTATAAAGTACTGTAACATTTTTTCTGCAACTTGAAAATTAGCTATAACACCATCTCTTAATGGTCTAATTGCTTTAATATTTAATGGGGTTCTACCAAACATTTTTTTTGCTTCGTCACCAACTGCTAAGATATGATTTTCTCCTTTAGCTAAATCTCTATTAGTTATTGCAACAACCGATGGTTCGTTAAGAATTATCCCTTTATGTTTTTGATAAATTAAGGTATTAGCTGTTCCAAGATCTATAGAAATATCGTCATAAAAAAGATTTTTAATTTTTCTAAACATATTTTCTAAATTTATAAATTTTTATAATCGTTAGTTATATGTTTAAATTATAGTTAAAGAAATTAAAATTGCATATATAGGGAGTATAGGAGAGGTCTAAGTTGATGCCTTTAATTTAGCAATTATAAATGTTACTAGTGCTACAGCCAAACAAACACTTAAACCTATGGCACTGTTTTTTTCTTCTGTTATAAATTTTTTATAATAAAAATAACTACCTATTGGGAATATTAAATATATAATTCCCCATAAAAATCCCTTTTTAAAAGCATTGTTTAAAGCTTGGAAAAAAATAATTAATGCTATAAAAACACTTAGCATTGCTACAGTAATTAATATGGCTTGCATTAAACGTGCTCCAAAAGCTTATACCTATAACCTAGTATAAAAAACTAATGCCTGCTGTCAAATTGTATACTACCAAATAATATGATCTGAATTATAAAAATGTAGAGTGCTACCGTCAGACATGGTTATAAGTCCACTAGTGCCACCCAAACTTAAATTATTTCCAGAAACAGTAGCGTCATGACCAAGTCCAGTTATATGCGCGGTTACACCAGTACTACTGTTAGTTATAGTCCAATCTCTATTAGTATTTTCATGAATTGTTGCACTGCTACCTAAAGTTAAATCAATATTTGCCAATTGTGTTGTACTGCCAGTAAAGGTATCTGCGCCAGTATTAGTACCAAAAATAACTGTATCACCAGTACTAGAAGTTGTGGTACTAGTAACGGTATCGTTACCTTGACCAAGGGTTATAGTGGACGATCCTTCTTTTCCTGCAATATTTACAGTATCAGTACCGGTTCCTAGAGTTATATTAAATATAGAACTAGTATTGTTTCCCGTTATTGAAACACTATCGTTACCTGAACCTGTATTAATATCAAAATCATTTGCCGTGCTACCACCACTTGCTGCTGTGGTATTAGTAGTTATTGTAATATTATCATTTGCAGAACCAGTAGTTATACTTCCTGTTTGTACTCCAGACACGCTTACCGTACTACCACCGGTATCACTTACACCACCAACATTAACATATACATCATTAAAATTAGTGATAGTTAAATTAGCTGCATTGTTATATTGAGCTACAATATCTTGAACTAAATTCGTTGATGCTTCAGATATGCTTAAATTTCCACCGCTGCTTAACGTATCGGTTACTGATGCATTACTTGGCACCCCAGTAACACCCATAGTGGTTCCTGTTATAGTTTGAGTACCAACCGCATAATCGGTAACTGAATATCCTTGGCCAACATTTAAGCTGTTAGTCGATGTAAGAATATTGTTACCGAAAGTTATTATTGGTGCAGGGGTATAAGTACTACCATCTAGATTACTAATAGCACTAAGATTAGTTACGTACGAATTAAAATTAAACGATCCAACATTATGATCTGTTGTTACAGTATGAGCTCCATCTAATTGAGTCATGGTAAATATTTGAGTTTGTTCGTTGTAGGTTATAGAATAATCGTTTATTCCATTAGGAAATAGTTGTTGTATATTGCTAGTATTTCCAGTAAATGTATTGCTACCACCAGTAATAGTAAGATCGACTATTCCTGTTCCAACGTTTATAGTATTAGTACCACCACTAAGGGTAATTGTATCAGTAGTTCCTGTGCTACCAGTAGTTATGTTATTAGTTCCCGTGCTAACCGTAATATTGTCTGCACCAGATCCAGCTGTAAAGGTATTAGAACCACCAGTTAACGAAACCGTATCTACGCCTGCACCGCCAGTTATAGTATTAGTACCGCCACTAAGGTTAATAGTATCGGCGCCAGTTCCGCCATATATAGTATTAGTACCGATACTTGCAGTAATTACATCTAAACCGGACGATCCACCAGTTATCGTGTTAGTGCTAACTGTTGAACCGCTAATAGTTATAAGGTCTTTACCAGCACCACCAGTAATTTGATTATTGGTGCCTCCAGTAATGCTAATAGTATCTATACCACCGCCACCATGAATAGTGTTGCTAGTACC